>CEAH01044890.1_pt1 | contig 16364 bp, 12 predicted proteins | sample 557571 | NCBI WGS metagenome assembly CEAH01 (sample SAMEA3182092, study PRJEB8094) | gut metagenome | biome: human; feature: gut; material: Stool; isolation source: human stools | place: Canada | collected 2013-11-25
TTGATATTGTAATACTTTAAAATTTCTTCTACTTCATTTCCGGTAAAATGCACCCAATAAACATCGGTTTGATCTGCACGATAATAAACATATTCCTGTGGTTGATCCGGCAAATATATAATAATATTTCCGGCTGAAACCGTTTTTTCTTCTCCGTGAATGAAAAAATGTCCTTTTCCGGAGGCAATATATAAAAGCTGATAATCTTTTCTTCCCTTCGGACGATGTGTTACTACTTCAGAACGATTTTTCACACGATAATTTCCACAGCTTGTTACAATCAAAGGTTTCGTATTATCCACTACAGTAGATGTAGAGTTGTTTAAATAGGCAACATTCATAAACATAAAAAGCACCTCCTTGATTCTATAACTATAGTATATCACACCTGATCACTGATTACAAGAAAAATCCTAAACTTTGTGCATATATTTTATAACTTTGTGTATTTTTTAAGCCGTTTTGTGTGGTATAATAGAGTTAAGAAATGAGAGGAAAGAATTAAAAAAAAGACGTCTTTCATTGTAATTCCATGTTGAATTCAGTAAAAATTCTTTATGCTCAAAAAAATAATCATCTATTCTGACGATGGAATTATTTCGTTTTTGCAAGATGAAAAGCAGTTCGTATCATTCATTATGGGAAAATTCTGTCCATGTGGGCATACAAACAATGAAAGGAGCTCTATTATGAGCAAAGAAAAAACATACTTAAAGTGGTATAACAAAGTCGGTTATGGTTCCGGCGATGTTGCAGGGAACGTTGTCTATGCATTGCTGACATCATTCGTAATGATCTATCTTACCGACACGATTGGATTAAACGCAGGTGTTATTGGCGTTCTCATTGCTGTATCGAAGATTTTTGATGGAATAACAGACATCATTTTTGGTACGTTGATTGATAAGACACATACGAAAATGGGCAAGGCAAAACCGTGGATGCTTTATGGTTTTATCGGCTGTGCAATTACCTTGATTGGTGTATTTACAATCCCGATGAACATGGATAATTTTGCTCAGTACGCATGGTTCTTTATCTGCTACACACTTCTTAACAGTGTATTTTATACGGCAAACAACATCGCATATTCTGCTCTGACCGCTCTTGTTACAAAGAACAGCAAGGAAAGAGTTCAGATGGGTTCTTATCGCTTTATCTTCGCATTTGGAACAAGCCTCCTGATTCAGGCTGTTACATTCCAATTTGTTGAAGCAATGGGCGGTGGTGCAAATGGCTGGAGAACAGTCGCAATTATTTATGCGGTTATCGGTCTTATTGTAAATACAATTTCCGCTCTTTCTGTAAAGGAACTTTCTGATGAGGAACTTGCAGACAGTGAAACAAAAATAGAAGAAACCAAATACAGTTTTGGAGAAGCATTCAAAATTCTCGTACACAATAAGTATTATGTGATGATCACAGTAACCTACATTTTGCAGCAGTTCTATGGTGCGATGATCGGTGTTGGAACATACTATGCAAAATATATTCTCGCAGATGAGAATATGTTCGGCACGTTTGCGTGGTTTATCAATATTCCTTTGATTATCGCCTTGATCTTCACTCCTACCATCGTACAAAAATGGAACGGCATGTATAAGCTGAACAAATACAGCTACATGGTAGCAACAGTTGGCAGACTTCTGGTAGCAGTTGCCGGATACATGGGAAACATTCCGCTGATGCTTGCATTTACAGCACTTGCAGCACTCGGTCAAGGTCCATGGCAAGGTGATATGAATGCAGTCATCGCATCATGCTCTGAATATAGCTGGCTTACCAAACACAAGCACGTTGATGGAATCATGTACTCCTGCACATCACTTGGTGTAAAAATTGGTGGTGGACTTGGAACAGCAATTGTCGGCCTTTTGCTCGACTTTAGCGGATTCAATGGCACTTTGACAGTACAGCCTGATTCTGCTATCAATATGCTTCACATTATGTATCTGATCGTTCCATTTGCATTGGATCTGATCATCACATTTATTCTTTCTAAGATGAATGTTGAAAAGGCAAATGCGGAAATCAAAGAAAAACTTGGAATATCCGAAAATGAAGTTGTGATGGAATCACAGAACTAAAATGGAGGGAACAATATGAAATATACACTCGACTGGCTGACCGATCCGGAAGTGTTTGCAGTCAACAGAATCGCAGCACATTCCGACCACAGAATCTATGCAAACCATTTGGAAGCCGATGCAGACAATTCCTCTCTGATTCAGAATCTGAACGGCACCTGGAAATTTGCGTGGGCAAAGAATCCGTCTGAATGGAAGCAAAAGTTCTATGAAGAAAGCGACAGCACTGACAATTTTGACAACATTCAGGTTCCGGGACACATGGAATTGCAGGGATACGGCAAACCGCAGTACGTCAATACCATTTATCCTTGGGAGGGACAGGAGCATCTCCGTCCGCCGTTTATCTCTGAAAAGGACAACCCTGTCGGCAGCTACGTCAGATATTTTGACTTGAACGATGCCCTGAAAAATAAACGTGTATTCATTTCTTTTCAGGGTGTGGAAACTGCTATGTATGTCTGGCTGAACGGCGAATTTATCGGCTACAGCGAGGATTCTTTTACACCGTCTGAATTTGAACTGACACCATATATCCGTGAAAAGGACAACAAACTTGCTGTTGCAGTGTTCAAAAGAAGTTCTGCAAGCTGGCTGGAAGATCAGGATTTCTGGAGATTCTCCGGCATTTTCCGTGACGTATTCCTTTATGCGGCACCGTCTGCCCATGTTCGTGATATGAGAGTGATTGCAGATTATGATGGTACAAATGGTATCTTCTCTGCAACGCTGGATATTGTGGGCAAGTGTTCTGTGAAATCGATCTTGACAGATGAAAATGGAACGGTCATTGCACAATCCAATGAAAAGGAATCTGTAAACTGGACAATTGAAAATAGCAAGCCATGGAGTGCCGAAATACCGAATCTATACACGTTTACAGTGATTCTGACAGACGAAGACGGAAATGAAATCGAGGTCAGCAGAACCAAAGTCGGATTCCGCCGATTTGAACTGAAAAACGGAATCATGTGCCTGAATGGAAAACGTATTATTTTCAAGGGCATCAATCGACACGAATTTGATGCGAAAACAGGCAGAGCAATCACAAAGGAAGATATGCTGTTTGACATCCAGTTCATGAAGAAAAACAATATCAATGCAGTTCGTACCTGTCATTATCCGAACAATTCTCTTTGGTATCAGCTTTGTGATGCATATGGCATTTATCTGATTGATGAAACCAATCTGGAAACACACGGTACATGGCAGAAACTTGGTGCAACAGATCCGTCTTGGAATGTACCGGGTTCACTTCCGGAATGGAAAGAAGCTGTACTGGACAGAGCAAAATCGATGTATGAACGTGACAAGAATCACGCAAGTGTTCTCATCTGGTCTTGCGGAAACGAATCCTACTGCGGAGAAGATATTGCTGCAATGTCGGAATATTTCAGAAGCGTAGACCCGACAAGACTGGTGCACTATGAGGGCGTTACAAGAGTTCCGAATCATCAGTATGATTTCATCACGGATATGGAAAGCCGTATGTACGCAAAACCACAGGAAGTGGAAGAATACCTGAAACAGAATAACGGCAGACCGTATATCAGCTGTGAGTATATGCACGCTATGGGCAATTCTCTTGGCGGTTTGAGCCTTTACACTGATCTTGAGAACAAATATGAGGTTTATCAGGGCGGTTTCATCTGGGACTACATCGATCAGGCAATCGAAACCCAAAATGACGACGGGGAAACAGTTCTGGCTTATGGCGGAGATTTTGAGGACAGACCAAGCGATTACGGATTCTGCACCAATGGTGTGATCTATGCCGATCGCACCTATTCTCCAAAGGTTCAGGAAATGAAGGCTCTTTACTCAAATATCAGAATGTCCATTCAAAACGGAATGCTTACCGTAGAAAACCGAAATCTCTTTGCAGATACAAACAACTTGTCCTTTGTTGTACGATTGGAAAAGAACGGCGTTGTTCTGAAATCCGATACATTTTCTCTGAATGTTCCTGCCGGAGATAGCAAGACAATGAAACTGACACTTCAAAAAATAGACAGTACAGGAGAATATGTTTATCATGTTTCCGCCGTTACCGCAGATCAGACACTATGGGCAGATGCAGGGCACGAAATTGCCTTTGCACAGGAAGTGTTTGAAGTGAAAGATAATCAGATTCCGGAAACCACATTGCAAAAGCCAACGATTGTATACGGCGATGTTATCATTGGCGTTCACGGAGAAAACTTCTCCATGATGTTCGACAAAAAAGAGGGTGGCATCAGTTCTCTGAAATACAATGGTTTTGAATATATTACACGCACACCAAAGGTCAGCTTCTGGAGAGCAATGACAGACAATGACACCGGTGCTTCCGAGCCATACAATCTTGCACAGTGGTATTCCGCAGGCAAATTTGCAAAGTATAAAACCGTTTCATGGCTGGAACAGGAAGATGCTCTGAAAATCACATTCACATATCAGGCTGCCTGTGTTCCGACTTTTGAGTTTACTGTAACCTATACCGCGCACTTTGACGGAAAGCTGGGCGTAAGTGTAAATTATGCAGGAGTAAGCGGAATGTCCGATATGCCGGTTCTTGCATTGGACTTCAAGATGAAAAAACAGCTTTGCAATTTTCAGTATTACGGACTCGGCCCTGATGAAAATTACAGCGACCGATGCAAAGGAGCAAGACTGGGATTGTGGAAATCTACAGCAAAAGAAAATCTTTCCGGCTATCTCAATCCACAGGAATGCGGCAACCGTACCGGTGTAAGAACGCTCTCTGTCCATGATGATATGCAGCATGGTCTGACGTTCCAAAAGGCATCTGCTCCGTTTGAAATGAGCGTACTGCCATACAGTGCCTATGAACTTGAAAATGCAATGCATCTGTATGAACTTCCAAGTGTTCGCTACACATGGGTCAGAATCGCTGCAAAGCAAATGGGTGTCGGCGGCGATGATTCCTGGGGTGCACCGGTGCATGAGGAGTACAGAATCCATGCAGATCAGCCGATGAAATTGGAATTTGTAATTATGCCCTTAAGATCGTAAGAAGAAAGGAAAGCAATGAAAATACAGGATTTTCAAGACAATGTTACTTGTGGTGGATTTGATAATATCTTCGCAAATATTTATAAGCCACAGGATATAGAAGGTCAGAAATCACGATATATGAGTGCGGTGGAGAAATTCACAGCACTGTATCCGAACAGAAATGATATACACGTTTATTCTGCTCCGGGTAGGACAGAAATCGGCGGTAATCATACCGATCATCAACATGGCTGTGTCATTGCAGGAGCAGTTGACTTAGATGTTATCGGTGTTGCAGCATTTCATGATGAAAACATCATCAGAATTAAATCAGAGGGATACGATGAATTTGCAGTTTCACTGGACGATTTGGATGTTCATATCGGTGAAAAAGGTTCTTCTGAAATTGTCAGAGGGATTGCAGCTCGCTTTAAGGATTTAGGTGTAGAAATTTCCGGATTTGATATGTATACAACTTCAAATGTACTTGCTGGAAGCGGTATTTCTTCTTCTGCTGCATTTGAAACATTGATTGAAACGGCAATTGACAGCTATTACAATAACAATCAGATCGGTGCAGTAGAAATCGCAAAAATCGGACAATATGCAGAAAACTTTTATTTTGGCAAGAAAAGCGGATTGATGGATCAGATGGTTTGCTCCGTTGGTGGATTTGTTTTTCTTGATTTTCAAAACATTCAAAATCCAAGTATCCAAAAAATTGATTTTGACCTTTCAAAAACCGGCTATGCATTGATCATCACAGACACCAAAGGAGATCATTCTGATTTGACAGATGATTATGTAGCCGTTCGTACAGAAATGGACGAAGTTGCAGAATATTTCGGCAAAAAGGTTCTTCGTGAAGTTGATGAAAATCAATTTTGGGATAATCTTCCTGATATTAAAAAGAAGATTTCTGACAGAGCTGTCTTGCGTGCAATTCACTTTTTTGGCGACAATTATCGTGCAAAGGCAGAAACGGAAGCTATCAAAAACAACAGATTTGAGGATTTTCTCACGCTTGTAAACGAATCGGGAGATTCTTCCATGAACTATCTGCAAAATTTATACTCATGCAGAAAGCCAACGGAACAAGGTATTCCACTTGCAATTATGGCGGGAAAACGAATATTAAAAGGCAATGGTGCTGTAAGAGTTCACGGTGGTGGTTTCGCAGGGACTGTTCAGGCATTTGTACCAAATGATCTTGTCAATGCATATAGATCGGAAATGGACAGAATATTTGGACAAAATTCGTGCTACATTATGACGATCAGACCGTTTGGCGGTATTGAAATCAAATAATAGGAGGGAAAATTAATGAGTATACTTGTTTTAGGCGGTGCAGGTTATATCGGTTCTCACACAGCTTTAGAGTTGATTCGCACCGGAGAAAGCGTTATTATTGCAGACAATCTTGCAACCGGACACATCGAAGCTGTTCCGAAAGATGCGAAATTTTATCTTGGTGATTTGCATGACAAGGCGTTTCTTGATAATATTTTTGAAAACGAACAGATAGATGCAGTGATTCACTTTGCAGCATATTCTCTTGTTGGAGAAAGCGTTGTCGATCCACTAAAGTATTACGACAATAATCTCTGCGGAACAAAAATTCTTTTGGATTCCATGGTTGAACACCATATTGATAAAATTGTATTTTCCTCTACCGCTGCCACCTATGGTGAACCGGAAAATATTCCGATTCTTGAAACAGACAGAACACAGCCAACCAATCCATATGGTGAAACCAAACTTGCTATGGAGAAGATGTTCTATTGGACTTCAAAAGCTCATGGTCTAAGATACGTTTCTCTCCGCTATTTCAATGCTTGCGGAGCAGACAAATCAGGTAAAATCGGCGAGGCTCATAATCCGGAAAGTCATTTGATTCCTTTGATTCTTCAAGTCCCAAATGGAAAGAGAGAAAGTATCTCCATCTATGGAACAGATTATGATACTCCTGATGGAACTTGTATCAGAGACTACATCCATGTTACTGATTTGGCTCAGGCACATATTCTCGCTGTAAAGTACTTAAAAAACGGAAACGAAAGCAATATTTTCAATCTTGGAAATGGTGTCGGCTATTCCGTAAAAGAAGTAATTGATAAAGCAAGAAAAGTGACAGGGCACCCGATTCCGGCAATTGAAACGCCAAAGCGTGCCGGAGATCCTGCACGACTGGTGGCTTCCAGTGAAAAGGCAAGAAAAATTCTTGGCTGGAATCCTGTACACGATAGCCTTGAAGAAATTATATCTGACGCATGGAATTGGCATAAGAATCATCCAGATGGTTTTTGAAAAGAGGTGTTATCATGATATACAGGGCAATAAACGGATTAATCCGTCATGCAATAGAAGCTGATTTGATTACAAATGACGATATTTTCGTTGTTAGAAATCAGCTCATGGATATACTAAAACTGACTGACTGGAATGATAAAGAACCACTCACGGGAAATATTGAAGAACTTCTTGAACCCCTGATCGACTATGCAGTAAAAGCAGGAATCATTGAAGACTCTTCTGTACAACGTGATCTATTCGATACAAGAGTTATGGGTGTTTTCACACCTATGCCGAGAGAAGTTAATGCCGCATTTCGAAGAAAATATTCTGCTTCGCCTTCGCCATCAGCAGCTACAGAATGGTACTATGCTTTTAGTAAAAGCCTGAACTATGTTCGTGCTTAAAGAATTGCGAAAGATTTAAAGTGGACATATGAATCAGAATATGGAACACTTGACATTACTATAAACCGTTCTAAGCCAGAGAAAGATCCTCGTGATATTGCTGCTGCTAAATTGCAAAAAAAATCAGCCTATCCTCAATGTCAGCTTTGTGTTGAAAATATGGGTTTCGCAGGTCACCAGACACACCCTGCAAGACAAAATCTTCGTCCGGTAAAGTTGAATATCAACAGCCAAGATTGGTTCATGCAGTATTCTCCTTATGGATATTATAATGAACACTGCATCGTCTTTAATAAACAGCATATTCCTATGACAATCAATGCACAGGTATTCAATAAACTGTTTGATTTTGTTGAGCAATTTCCACACTATTTTATCGGTTCAAATGCAGACCTTCCTATTGTAGGCGGTTCAATTCTAACGCATGAACACTTTCAAGGCGGCAATTATAATTTTGCAATGGCAAAAGCACCGATCGAAAGAACATTTCTTTTGAAAAATTATATGAATGTTAGTGCCGGCATTGTAAAATGGCCGATGTCTGTGATACGTCTTTCTTCAAAAAACAGGACGGCTTTGGCAGCTGCATGTGCTGATATTTTATCAAAATGGAGAACATATACGGATGAAGTGGTTGGAATTTATGCAGAAACAGACGGAATTCTGCATAATACAATTACTCCAATTGCAAGAGCAACTTCTTCTGGATTTGAATGCGACTTGGTATTGAGAAACAATATTACAACGAAAGAAAGACCGTTAGGTGTGTTCCATCCGAATCCTACCTTACATCATATAAAAAAAGAAAACATCGGATTGATTGAAGTGATGGGACTTGCTGTTCTTCCGGCGCGTTTAGCAGATGAACTGACACTTTTAAAAGATGCAATGCTGTCCGGCAAAGAGATTGCTACAGATGATAAAATTGCATCTCATGCAATTTGGGCAAGTGAAATTCTAAAAAAATATTCTGATTTTAACGCTGATAATGCAATGGAGATTATTCGTTATGAAGTCGGCAGAGTTTTTGAACAGGTACTTGAAGATGCCGGAGTATTTAAGAGAGATAAACAAGGAAAAGAAGCATTTGCAAGATTTGTAGAACAATTAGGTTGATTTGGAATATACGAAAATGAGCTATTGCATTATGTGCAGTAGCTCATTTTTAATTTAATTCAATTATTCAAGGCTGAGAATTTATTTCAGCACATCATCCAGTGGAATCCAATTATCTCCTGACATATCTTCAGTGTAGATTGTTTTATTTATGTACAATTCCTCATCAATGTCGCGCACAAAGTCCCAATGAAGGTTGTGCTTCTTGGCGTATTCCTTAAATGCATTAAACTTATTTTCGACCCTTGCATTGCACAGAGAAAAGATGCCGGGATGCTGCTGTAAAGAAATATGGGATCATTCAAAGCATGAACAGCACCAACGGAAGATGTCATGATAATGCACAATGCACGCTGTGAAAGTATGTGGGCAAGAATGAAAGAAGAGCTGTTCTACAACCGTGAAGACAAGCCGGAGAACTACACTATGAAAGAGTTGAAGACTATGATCTGGAGATATTATATGAGTTACTGGGCCAACAGAAGAATCTGCACCGCCAACGGTGGGTTGCCTCCGGCAGCCCGAAGAAAGCTCTACTATGATCATATCTTTCTCGTTGCATAATTCTTGTTCGAATAAAATGTGTCAAGTAATATTGACAAAACCAAAGTTTATTATACTTCTTTAGACATCGGTGGGGTAGATGCGGAGGGTTTGACGGGTACCAAAGAACAGCACCGTTCATTCTTGAAAGGATTTAGTGAATGGTGCTGTTATGGCATTATATTATAAATCGACGATGATTAACAAAATAAAATATTTTTTTAATTTTCTTTTAAGTTCCAAAATTGGTACTTGTAAATATTGACTTGGAGTTTTTAAATATGTTATACTTATTTTATGAACATTTCATGATGAAAGGAACTTAGCAATGGAGTCAAATGCACCAAATAAACTTAAACTTTTAAAAATATGGGAAATATTGAATATGATGACTGACTCTGAGCATCAGATGACGACACAACAACTGATAGATGAGCTTGCTAAGTGCAATATCTCAAGTGAAAGAAAGTCTATATACCGTGATATAGAAACTCTACGTTCTAACGGTTATGAGATACTGAAAGGACGTTCATTTCATGACAACACATATTATGTGAATGAACGCCGTTTCAGTGTTTCGGAAATTAAGATAATTATGGATGCAGTTCAGAGTGCTGCTTTTATTCCTGCCGATAAGACGGAAATACTTCTCGATAAGTTGGCATACTTGAGTTGTAAATATAGAGTGGAACTGCTCAAGCGTCATACCGTGCAGTTTATGACTGTAAAACATAAGAATGACAGCATTTTTCAGAATATAGAGATAGTTGGAAATGCTATTGAAAAGCAGATGAGAATACGCTTTCAATATTTTCACCTTAATGAATATGACGAAAAGGTCTTTGCACATGACGGAGTTATATATCAAGAAGAACCATTGGGATTGATATTTGAGGACGGTAACTATTATCTTTTATGTTATCGTGCCGACCCTGAATATGTCAATAAGGTAAAAGCATTCAGACTTGACAGAATAGAAGATCCTGAGATAGTTTCTGAACCAATAAGTCAAAATGCTGTTGAGGTACTGAAAAATGTTAGCACATATCGTTTACAGTCTTTCAAGATGTATGGAGGCAGTATACGAAAGGTGACCCTTCAGTTTTCACCTAATCTTATAGAAGTGGTCTATGATAAATTTGGTCATGACATAATAATTCGCCGCAATGGCGATATTTGCAAAACCACGGTGCTTGTGCAAATCAGTCCGACTCTATGGGGGTGGATGCTACAATTTCCTGGGAGTATGAAGATATATGAACCTGAAGATATAAGAGAGGAGTATTACAAATGGGTAAGATCAGCTTTGGAACAAAAAGATCAACAACAATAAAAAAGATCCCTGTCAAAGACAAGGACCTGAACACGACACTCGTGATGAAGGTATGAAACCAACGATTTGAAAGAATTTTTATTTGAACTCGTAGTGTAATTTTATAGGGTACTAATCCTATGACACTATATTAACACATAAAGGGAGGTTTGTCAAGTGGTTGACAAAAAAATTTTTTGGGGATTTGATATAGGAACGGATTCAGTAGGCTGGGCTGTGTCAAACAGCGAATATAAGCTGAAAAAATACAAGAACAACTTAATGTGGGGTGTTCATCTTTTTGATGAGGCAAAGCAGTCTGCGGAAAGAAGGTTATTCCGCACGGCAAGAAGAAGGCTTGATCGCCGTAAGCAAAGAATAATACTATTGAAGGAGTTTTTTGTTAGGGCTGTATGTGAAAAGGATGAAAATTTCTTTCGTAGGCTAAAGGAAAGTGCTTTATTGCCTGAGGACGCCGAACATAGAACAAATAACATTTTCTTTGACGATACTGATTACACTGATAAGGATTATTTTGAAGAGTACCCAACTATACATCACCTTATCTGTGAGCTTATGGAAAGCAAAGAACCTCATGATGTAAGGCTTGTATATCTTGCCTGTGTATATCTGCTTGCTCACAGAGGACATTTCCTTCTTCCGGTATCAGAGGACGATATAAGCAAGGTAACAGAGTTTGAGCCGCTCTATGAAAGCTTTTATAAAGCTCTGGAAGAAAAGCTTGATGAGGAACCACCGTTTGACAGATCTGCCGATGATTTTGCTGAAATACTAAAAAGCCATAAAACGGTATCTGCAAAGAATAAAGATTTTGATAAACTTCTTTTTGGCGGTAAGGTAAAGACCTATGATAATGAAAATATCAGCTACTCGGCACTTATAAAGCTGCTTAGTGGCGGTACGGAAAAGCTATCAAAGTTCTTTGAAAATGAAGAGTACACAGACCTTGAGAAAGATTCTGTTTGCGTAAGGAATGCGGATTTTGGAGATACTCTAGAGATGCTGGAAGGACAGATAGACGAGCTTGATTTTGCTTTGCTCAAAAGCGTAAAAAGTCTTTATGATTGGTCGCTGCTAGTGGATATTCTTGAGGGTAAATCTCTTATATCTGAGGCTAAAAAAGATAAGTATGATGAGCATGGATATGATCTCGATGCACTTAAATATCTGTTCAGAGAATATCTTACCAAAGATGATTACAATGAAATGTTCAAAGAGGTCAGTGGAAAACAGAACTATGCAAGTTACGTTTATAATGCACCTTCCGATAAAACTAGAGATTGTAAATATAAAAAGTGTAGTCAGGAGGATTTTTGTAAGTTTACTAAAAAGTTTTTAAGCAAGATAAAACCAAATGAAAAAGACAAACCTTGCCTTGACAAACTCCTTGAAAAGTGTGAACAAAATTCTCTTTGTCCTAAACAGGTGACTACAGACAACCGAGTTATACCATATCAGCTTTATTATGTAGAGCTTAAAAAGATACTGGAAAATGCTTGTGGTTATCTTCCATTTCTTAATGAAAGAGATGAGTATGGTACGGTAGCGGATAAAATACTGAGCATAATGAAATTCCGTGTGCCTTATTATGTTGGTCCACTAGTCGATAGTAAGAAAAGTCCAAATGCGTGGCTTGTTAGAAAGCTCGACGGTAAGATCACTCCATGGAATTTTACTGACATGGTAAACGAAGATGATAGTGAAAAAGCGTTTATTCGTCGTATGACTTGTAAATGTACATACGTTGTAGGTCAGGACGTTCTGCCTAAATATTCATTGCTTTATAGCAAGTTCAGCGTTCTTAATGAGATAAACAATATAAAACTTAATGGAGAGCCTATATCCGTCCAGGCAAAACAAGAGATATACACAGAATTGTTTGAAAGGAACAAGTCAAGAGTCAGCAAAAAGAAGATACGCGACTGTCTTATTTCTCATGGCTATGCAACGGATAGTGATGAGGTGACAGGTATTGACGATATAGCAAAATCTGTTTTGAGATCCTATCATGACTTTAAGAAAATGTTGTCTAATGGTATACTTACAGAGCAACAGGTCGAGGAAATTATTGAACATATCACAGTCACAACAGATAATATACGTTTGAAAAAATGGCTTAAAACACAGTTTCCGATGCTTGCAGACGAAGATGTAAAGTATATCACAAAGCTTAAATATAAGGATTATGGCAGACTGTCACGCTGTTTCTTGGAAGATGTGCTGCCAGTTGATACAAAGACAGGTGAAGCAGAGAGCGATAAGAATATCATAATGATGCTGTGGGAAACCAACGAGAACATAATGCAGTTGTTAAGTTCAAAATATCGATATTCAGAAAATATTGAGCATATGAACAGGCAGTATTATGCACTACCTGAAAATCATAAGAGCATGAGTGAACGTTTGAAAGATATGTATGTCCCTACTGCAGTACGCCGTGCAGTAACAAGGACGTTTGATATTGTAAAGGAACTTAAAAAGATACAAGGCAGAGATCCTGACAAGATCTTTATAGAAATGGCAAGAGGTACAGGTGAAACACCGAAAGGAAAAAGAACAAATTCTCGTAAGGATCAAATCCTTGAACATTAGCATGGCCTTGACAATAAAGATATAAATGATCTGAAAAAGTCAGGCATATGGGAACATCTTGATACCATTGATGACGCAAAACTTAGAAGTGACAAGTATTTTCTTTACTTTATGCAGCTTGGCAGATGTATGTATACTGAAAAACCTATCCCATTTGAAGAAGTGGAAAATGAACATAAATGGAATATAGACCACATATGGCCGCAGGCGAAAATAAAAGATGACAGTCTTGATAACAAAGTTCTTGTCAGCAGCAATGAAAACGGCAAGAAAAGTGACAGTTATCCTATTAGTGATGATATTAGGCATAGTATGGCAGGGTTGTGGCATTCTCTTTATAAAAAAGGACTTATCAGCGAGAAAAAGTATCAAAGACTAACAAGAAGTACGCCTTTTACAGATGATGAGCTTTCAGGTTTTATTGCACGTCAGCTTGTGGAAACAAGACAATCTACAAAAGCGGTTGCTACATTACTTAAAGAGCAGTTTCCAAATACAGAAATAGTTTATGTAAAAGCAGGTCTTGTATCTGATTTCAGGCAGGAAATGGGTATGCTCAAATGTCGTGAAGTAAATGATCTTCACCATGCAAAGGACGCTTATCTTAATATAGTCTTGGGTAATGTTTACAACACGAGGTTTACTAAAGATCCGCTGAATTTTGTAAAGAACAATGAGAAATATTCCATTAAGATATTTCAGAAAAACTCAGACGGTAAGAAAACAGGCGTTATGACACGCAAAGTAGAGCGTGGAGGAGAAGTTGCTTGGGATCCTGAGACATCTTTTGCTATCGTTAGAAAAATGATGTCAAAGAATAGCATACGATATGTGAGATATGCTTATATGCGAAAAGGCGGACTGTTTAACCAGATGCCTGAACGTAAAAAAGCGGGACTAGTTGAACGAAAATCGGGACTAGATACAGGGAAGTATGGCGGTTATAATAATACAACGGCGTCGCATTTTGCTGTGGTAAAGTGTAGAGAAAAATCAGTTGTGGTAGTGCCTGTTGAAACTATGTTCTGCAATAGATTTGCAACTGATATAGAGTTCGCAAAAGCGTATGTTGCACAACAACTAGCTGAAATACTATCACAAGAATTTTCATCTGAGAATATTACATTTCCTTTCGGTCAGAGAATAATCAAAGTAAACACAATGTTTGAGGTTGATGGATTCAGATGTAATTTGGCACAAAAATCAAACAAAGGAAAACAGTTAGTGCTAATATCAGCTTGTTCGCTTGTATTAGATAAAGATACTTATGCATATATGAAGAAAATCTCATCATTTATAGCTAAGAAAAAAGTAAATAAAAGTCTTGTTATAAATAGTTATACTGGAATAACCGTGGAGGATAATATTTCGGCATTTGATGTGTTAGTAGAAAAAATGCAGTCCTCGCCTTTCAAGGTTTTCTTTCATAAAATAGGTACAAAAGTTGCAAATGGCAGAGATAAATTTATATCTTTGTCTGTAGATGAACAGACAACAGCTCTTTTTTATATACTTATGCTCCTGAAAACAGGTCGTTCAACTGGATGTGACCTCACATTAATAAACGAAAGTGGTCAGGCTGGTGTTTTGACGCTAAATTCTGACTTTTCTAAAATAAAAGATAAGAAGACAATCTATATTATCGACCAGTCACCGACGGGACTTATCGAGCGTAAGTCACTGAATTTGCTTGACTTATGAGTTGGAGAACTGTTGTCATTTCCAAAAGATCAAAGCTTGATATGAGGAATGGCTATCTTGTGGTGAGAACGGAAGATGATGTCAAGAGAATAAATCTTGATGAGATCTCCGTTCTCATTATCGAGAATAGTGCAGTATCAATTACAGGCTGTCTTATTGTGGCTATGTCCGAAAAAAAGATAAAGGTTATATTTTGTGATGAAAAAAGAAATCCCTCATGTGAACTTGTTTCTTATTATGGCAGTCATGATACGTCGGCAAAGATCAAACGGCAGATACAGTGGAGCGATGATATCAAAGCTTGTGCGTGGACTGAGATAGTTGCTGAAAAAATACGCAAGCAAGCCGAGTTTCTCGAAGAACTTGGAAAATCAAACGAAGCTGAGATGTTGCAAGGATATATTGAAGAACTTGAAGTTGGTGATGTCACCAACAGAGAGGGTCACGCAGCAAAGGTATACTTTAATACTTTATTTGGTAAAGATTTTACACGTAGCCGTAATTGCATAATTAATGCCGCTCTGAATTATGGATATAGTTTAATACTTTCTTGTATAAACAGAGAGGTGACATCTCATGGTTATATAACTCAGTTAGGGCTGTTTCACAGTAATATGTTCAATCAGTTCAATCTTTCATGTGACCTCATGGAACCTTTCCGTATAATTATAGACCGATGGGTATATAAAAATACACCTACTGTATTTGGTAAAGAGGAAAAACATACTATAGTGTCTTTGCTCAGTACAACCGTGATGATAAATGAAAGTGAGCAGTATTTGTCAAATGCAATGCGTTTTTATTGCAGAAGTGTTTTTGAGGCACTCAACGATAATGACGTTTCGAAAATTAGTTTTTATTCATTAAAATAGTTAGAGAGGTGAATGATGAGCTATAGATTTATGAGAATGTTTATATTCTTTGACCTGCCTGTTATTACCACTGAGAACAGAAGAAACTATGCACGTTTCAGAAAATTTCTCATTAAAAATGGCTTTATCATGATGCAGGAGTCTGTTTATTGTAAAATGGTGATTAATCAGACCGCGGCTAACACTGTCATGAGCAATATCAAAAGCAATAAACCTCCTGACGGACTTGTGCAGGTGCTAAATGTTACTGAAAAGCAATTTGAGAAAATGGAGTTTATAACAGGCAGCTTCAAAAGCGATTGTAGGTTTGTCAATCATATTGGACACTATTATTAAGAAATTCGATAGGCGAAAACCATTTGAGGGGACGCATAGGACGGTTGTTTGTTCGACTTAAACGTGCAGCTAGCTGCACGTTTAAGTC
>CEAH01021865.1_pt1 | contig 16275 bp, 10 predicted proteins | sample 557571 | NCBI WGS metagenome assembly CEAH01 (sample SAMEA3182092, study PRJEB8094) | gut metagenome | biome: human; feature: gut; material: Stool; isolation source: human stools | place: Canada | collected 2013-11-25
AAATCTTTGTTAGCGGTTAGTGAAATGAATTATGTCGCAATTTAATCTTTTTATTTGAAAATATAGCATATATGCCGATTATTTTGAAAATAATCCGTCATTTAGTTGTATATATGAAGCGTGTGGAGAATGTGTGTACGGTTTGTAGCAGGAGTCTATGTTGTCGTTTCGGAATATTTATTCGATGTTTCCGGGTGTCGGGTATTCCAGCCGGGCCGTTCGGTCCGAATGTATTCAGGTAAGATATTGAAGTAGGATGGGTGGGGGAAACGGCTTGAACAGAGGGAAAAACTGGGCGGGATGAGTGGCATACGCTTTGTTTTTGCGGAGATTGGTTTTAAATTTGTTTCTGAAGCAACGTTTCGGGGATATGCCGGGTACGGGTATCCGTGGAATTGCCGGGGGGGGCTGCGAAGGATTCCGGGAGGGAGACTCACGGTTTCCTCTTGATACGAATTAAATGACAAAGGATATGTATGTAAAGAGCAACTGGTTTTTCATCCTCTATAAGACGCTGTTGGTCATCGCGGCGGCATACGGACTCCATTTCCATATGGCGGCCGGCAAGTGGGGCGATTTCAACTATTATACGGTACTCAGCAATGCGGTCTGCTTCTTTTATTTCCTTGCGTCGCTGGTGTTCAACGTCCGGCGGCTGGCCCGGGGGTGCCATACGGTGACGTGGAGACCGCGGGCCGAGGGGGCCGTGGTTTTCTGTATCACGGTCACGTTTCTGATATATCACTTCATTCTGCGGCCCGAAGCGTTCCGGATGGGAAACGGAGGCAGCTTCTACTCGGTGCTCAACATGGTGCAGCATTACATCGTTCCGCTGATGGCCCTGCTCGACTGGCTGTTGTTCTGTCCCAAGGGGCGCTGGCGCCGTTACGACCCCGCCTCCTGGCTGCTTATCCCGCTGGCCTATTTCATCTATATCCTCATCCGGGCACCGTTCGCCGGCAACATAGGCGGAACGTCAAGCCCTTATCCTTACAGTTTCATAGACATACAGGCGCACGGAGTGGGCATCGTGGCCCGGAATGCGCTGCTCGCGGCCCTCGGCATGTTCGTGCTCGCCTACCTGATGTATTTCATCGACCTCGGCCTGTCGCGGCTGGGCAGGCGGATGAAGCGTATGCATCTGAAAGAGCGGGACTGACGGTTCCGTTCGGGTTGCGATTGCCGGATACCTGCCGACGGTATACCGTCGGCAGGTTCTGTTTCTCGGAAAGGCGGGGCGTTCCTTCCGGCCGCATTTGAAAAAGGGCGCCTTTTGGGGCTGTGGCTGTCCGGACGGTACGTTGCCGGGGCAACGGCAAGAGGCGGGTACCGTAAAAGATCGATTTTATGAATCGATAAAATTCGGGAATCTTTTGGAATGTTGGAAGTGATATTCTATATTTGTTATACGGCCTCCGGAGGCAGGGAGGTGGGGTAACATGCTGGAATCGAGACGGTTGATGGTAATTGCCGCTTGCCGTTTCGGGAGGCTGTCCGGCACATGAATTTCTGTTCGGGGGGTACGGCGTCCGGCAGGCGGGTAGGTCGGTACGAGATGTTCGGCGTCATGTTTTATGGTTGATTTCCGGAATCTGGATTGTCGTATGATGGAATTCGATGGTACATTGAGGAATATCCAGTTGATTCTGAGCCTGATGATTCTGGGTCTGTGTGTGTTCGGAGGAGTTACCCTGTTGGCACACCCGCGGAGAAGCAGAGCCAAATCCATCCTTGGGGCGGGTATGCTGCTTTGGGCGGTGTTAATCGTTTTCCGGTTGGCGGTCAATCCTTGGCTGGACAGTTCCAAGCCCCTTTTCCAGCCGCTTATCCTCATTATCGGAGGATTCGGGATGGCTGTCACTACATGCTACATCATTGAGATTCTGCGTCCGGGATTCCTTACATTCAGACGTTTTATTCTTTTCCTCTCTCCGGTCATCGTCTGTTCGCTCCTTTTCGGAGTTTATTACGTTTACCGTCGGCAAATGCCGGTTTATTACAGCCCGAGAGATTTGCTCTCCTTCTCCGATATCGACATATTGTTCCGGGGTGCGCTGATAGCGTGCAATATTCTGTATATGCTCATCCCGTCCTACCTGACAATCCGCGACGGTCGGGCGTACTCTGCGATGTTGCGGGAAAACGTATCCGACCCGGAGAATTACGACTTGCGCTGGCTGCAAAGGATTATGCTCATCCTTTCGACTTTGTATGTTTTCTATCTGGTGCTGCTGTTCACGCACAATACGCTGCTGTATGTAATCGACAAGGCCGTCATCCTCGTCTTGTGGTACTATTTTTTCTACCGGGCCCTGTTCCTGAAAGAGGTACCGTGGAGGGTATCTTTCCGGGCCGGTTGGCGGTGTCCCGACGAAGGGGCGGATGCGAATGATACCGGAATCGGTTTCCTCACCGGAACGAATTATGTGAAAGAGATAGAACAGTGGTTCAGGGAGGAGAAGCCTTACCTTCGGGGCGATTTGCGCCTGTCCGATTTGCAAAGGAGGTTTCCTATCGGCAGGACCTATCTTTCCCAGTTGTTCAACAAAGCGCTGGGAGTCTCTTTCTCCGACTATGTGAATCGGTTCAGGGTTGAGGAGAGCCGGCGTCTCCTCGAGACGGATTCCCGGATGACCATTGACGAGATAGCGGAACTGGCCGGGTTCAATTCGACCAGCGCTTTCCGCAGGGCCTTTGCGAAATGTATGGAGGTGTCGCCTTTGGAGTACCGGAAAAGGTATACGAGCAGCTCCCCCGGCAGATAAATCGGACGGGAAGAACTGCCCATCGTTTCGGTACGGCGAAGCCGCCCGAAATCTCCGGGCGGCCTGTCGATGTTCCGTTCCAATCAAGGTTGTCGTTTTGCAGTACTGTTCCCGTCCGGGCCCAGCCACTCCTGTAACATACGGTCAATTTCTTCCTCATCGGAGGGCGAGGGAGCGTGTATGTCGATAATCCTGTTATGTCCGTCGAACAGCATGAAACGGGGGATTGCCGTGATGCTGTACTCCTCCTCTAGGACCTGTCGGGATTGGGGTGTGGCCAGGTATTGTTTCCAACCCGGTCGGTCGGGCATGGCCGTTTGAAGCCATGCCTCCCTGTCCGTATCGATGGAGAGACTGACTATTTCCAGGCGGTCGTCTCCTTCGTATCGTTGCGCCAGCTCTTCGAGGAACTGCATTTCGTAACGGCAGGGGCCGCACCAGGAGGCCCATACGTCGACATAGCGGACTTTCCCTTTCAGGCTGGAAAGGTTTACCTTCGTGCCGTTCCGGTCCTCCATCTCCAGGTCGAGCAGTTCCTTGCCCGGGCCGAACTTCCGGATGGCCGTTATTTTCGATTCATAGGCTTGTTCCATATCCTGCAGTGTGGCGGTGTCCCGGCATATTCGGGTAAAGAGCGCATAGGTTTCTTCCAGCGATTCGACGGCGGTTTCGTTCAGGAGAGCGGAATACATGCACTCTCCCGAAAGACAGTCCAGTACCTCTTGATTAGAGACTCTTCGCGCCAGTTCCTTCAGCACGTTGAGGTCGGAGCGTTCGATATGCGCCGATTGCATGTCCCACACCAACACGAGTTCCGTCAGACCGCTTCTGGCATTCGCTATGTCGTTCAGGTCAATGTTCCGTGCGAAGTCCCAGAACATCGCATCCTCCACGTCGCCCTCGGGCGCGACATAGAGTTTGTAGCTGGCGCGGTAACAGTAAAGGTTGTAGTCCCTGCGGGCCGTCAGCTCCTTTAGGGCCGATTCGGCGAATTTCCGGTCTTTGACCTTTTTCAGCAGTTTCACGACGGCCGTGTATTCGTCTATGAGCTTTTTGCGGTACTCCGGGAAACTCATCCGGGCGATTTCTTCGGGGTCGTCACCCGAAAAGGCTTCGTTCATCCTGCGGACGATTTCGCATTCATTTGCCACATTGCCGCGTAGGGTGGGCGGCTGTCCGGGTTCGTTCGCATCGAACCTGATACGTATGCGGGCACCTTTCCGCACATATAGATAGACCGGTGTGGAGGTTTCCGGAATGTACAATAGATAGGTTCCCGAAGGTCCCTCCACGGCAAAGCGGTATCGGAAAGTACCGTCTGCCTTTACTGAAATGGTATCCGCGCTGTCGCTCTCCTCCTGCAGAAGCAGCAGTTGTTTGTCATCGAGGTTTCTGATTACTCCGGAGATGACGGCTTCCTTGTTGAAGAGGTGCCCTTTACAAGAGACGGTACCTGCGGCGATACTTCCGACAGCCAGCAGGTAGATACAGGAGGAGAGGGCTTTTGTTGCTTTGTTGTTCATACCGTATCGTATTTTTAAAGTCTGTACCCGATGGTGACGGAGAGGACGGAGTTGTTGTTCAGGTTGTTGATGTCAAGATTCTTGAGTACCCCGTATCCTCCCATTGTGTATCGTATATCGAGTATGAGCCGGTCGGTGAAGTCATAGGAGATGCCCAGAGGTACCGCACAGTCGTAACTGCGGATACGTGAATGAACCGGCTGTTTTTTAATCAGTTTGCCTTTCACGTTGGCATTGAGCAGAATGGACGGCTGTAAGCCGACCTTCAGGGCCAATCCCTTATAGACGTAGAAGTTGGCCAATACGGGGAGGTCCAGATAGTTCAGTCTGAATTTGGCATCGGTGATACCCGGGATGAGGTCGGCTTTAAACCCCTTGCCGGAAAACAGGATGTCGAAGGATAGCATAAAGCGCCGTGAAAAACGGTAATTGATGAAACCGCCGCCGGTATACCCCCAGCGCGATGCAATATGGTCATCCTCCTGCAGAATCTTCGACTCTGTTATGAGGGTGCTCAGGTTGGCGCCGCTTTTTATGCCCCATGAAAAGCCGTGGCGGAACTCCTGGGCAGAAACCGAAGTCATGGAAAAGATGGCGAGCATGGCCATACATACTAAATAAATCCTTTTCATTTCTTTGTTTTTTATGTGTTAATTGATTTCCGATGCAAATTTGCAGCACGACTGCCGGGTCGGCATGTCGTTTCGTACAAAACGGCCCGCTTTTTCTTCAAAGGAGAAAACGACCGGATTGTACGATGCGTCTTATCGTTCAAGTCTTATTGTAAATAACTATATATCATATAAAAATACTGAGGGCAATTTTCGTTTCTGCCCTTGGCGGCATCGGCCGCTCCTGTCGGATTTATCAGGATAAAACTCCCGGGAAATGCGGTTTTCTCTGTTTGCAGCCGGAGTTATGTTCTGTGAGGGCCTCCGAGCGGCGTATCGGCACATATAGAGGCGGCATCCGGTCTTTGCAGTTCTTTCGTGTTTGCCTCGACCGAATCGTGTCTGCGCCCGCAGACTGGGCTGTTGTTCGATGATTGCGTTCGGTTTTCATCGAATATATTCCTATATTTGCTTAGCAAAGCGGCTTCGATGCAGCCGGTATACCTTATGTTCTCGTTGGGAATGTTCCCTGTATTTGTGTCTAATGTACAGTAAATATGCAGCAGGCATTCAATATCTTGCTTATCGTCATGGCTGTGCTGGCCGTAGTGGTTTTCATCGCGCTTTTCTTCGTGGATGCCGGGTACGGCATGCTGCTGAACCGGAAGTGGGGCAAGACAGTATCCAACAAAGTGGGCTGGTTCGTGATGGAGTCGCCCGTCTTCCTGCTGATGACCGTGCTGTGGCTGATGTCGGACAGGCGTTTTGAGGCGGCGCCGCTCTGTTTTCTCTTCCTGTTCCAACTCCACTATTTCCAGCGGGCCTTCATCTTTCCCTTTCTGCTGAAGGGGCGGGGCAGGATGCCGTTGGCGATTATCGCCATGGGAATCCTCTTCAACATGGTGAACGCCGTCATGCAGGGCGGCTGGATATTCTACCTCGCTCCGGAGGGGCTCTATACGTCTGCTTGGCTCAAAACCCCGCAGTTCATCGTCGGGACGGCCGTTTTCATCGCCGGCATGGTCATCAACATACACTCCGACCATATCATCCGGAACCTCCGCCGCCCCGGCGATACGGCTCACCATATCCCTTACGGCGGAATGTTCCGCTGGGTGAGTTCGGCCAACTATTTCGGCGAGTTCGTGGAGTGGGTAGGGTTCGCGGTACTCACATGGTCGTGGTCGGGGGCGGTATTCGCCCTGTGGACGTTCGCCAACCTCGCGCCCCGCGCCGTCTCCCTGCGTAAACGTTACGAGGCCGAGTTCGGCGACGAGTTCCGGAGGCTCGGCAGAAAAAGTATCCTGCCTTTTATATTTTGATAGATTCAGACGACTTAGACTTAGTATTCTGACGACATGAAAAATTCGCTTCTTTTTACTCCGGCCAAGATAGGGCCGCTGACGCTCCGCAACCGTACTATTCGTTCCGCTGCGTTCGAGAGCATGTGCGAGAACAATTCGCCGACGCAGATGCTCGAAGATTACCATGTCTCCGTGGCCAGGGGCGGCATCGGCATGACGACGCTCGCCTATGCGTCGGTAACGCGCAACGGCCTCTCCTTCAAGAGGCAATTGTGGATGAGGGAGGAGATAGTGCCCGGCCTGCGCCGGATTACCGATGCGATACACCGGGAGGGGGCGGCCGCTTCCATTCAGATAGGTCACTGCGGCAACATGTCGAAGAAAAGCGTGGCGGGGCAGCTACCCATATCGGCTTCCAGCGGACTGAATATCTACTCGCCCACTTTCGTGCGCGGTATGCGGCCCGGTGAGATAGAGGAGGTGGCAAAGGCGTTCGGACATGCCGTGCGCCTCGCCCGTGAGGCGGGATTCGATGCCGTGGAGGTGCATGCGGGGCATGGCTATTTGCTCAGTCAGTTCCTGTCGCCCTATACCAACCACCGCAAGGACATGTACGGCGGCTCGCTGGAGAATCGCATGCGTTTCATGAAGATGGCGATGAATGAGGTGATGGAGGCCGCCGGCAGCGATATGGCCGTACTCGTGAAGACCAACATGCGCGATGGATTCAAGGGGGGCATCGAGCTGGACGAAGGGCTGGAGATAGCCAGGGAGCTCGAACGCTGCGGTGCGCATGCGCTGGTGCTCAGCGGCGGGTTCGTAAGCCGTGCACCCATGTATGTCATGCGGGGGCAGATGCCCATCAAGACGCTGACCTACTATATGGATATTCCGTGGCTGAAGGTAGGGGTCAAGCTCGCCGGGCGTATGATGATACCCACCGTCTCTTTCAAGGAGTGCTATTTTCTCGAAGATGCGCTCCGTTTCCGCAAAGAGTTGAAGCTGCCGTTGGTTTATGTGGGCGGAGTGGTCAGCCGGGCCAATGTCGAAACCGTTCTCGACAGCGGATTCGAGTTCGTGCAGATGGGGCGTGCTCTGGTCACGCAGCCCGACTTTGTGAACCGGATGCGGGAGAACGACGGCGATATGGCATGCAGCAGCGGATGCGAACACAAGAATTATTGCATCGGGCGTATGTACACCATCGACATGAAGTGCTACAAGCACGTGCCCGACCTGCCGGCGAAACTGCGGAAGGAGATGGAGCGGATAAAGTGATGCGGCAGAAGGCGGGTCTGGGCCCGCCTCCTGCGGAACGCGGTTAAAATATTCGGGACCGTACACCGTTCTTTAGGAGCGGTGGCGGCCCGAAGTCGTTTAAGGGAGAGACGGAGTAGGTATTCCGTCGTCCGGCAGTCCTCTTTTAACGGATTCGGCGTGAAAAACCGCAAAATGTAAATAAATATCTTTTCAGGATAAATTTATTGCGACACTGCCTGTATACATAGGCGGTAAATAGCTATATTTGCAGGATTATGCAGGGAAAAGGCAAGAAATTGGGAAAGGAGGAACGTGCCAGACGGTTCACGAAATGGTTCTGGACCATTCTGTGTATTCCGGTAGGGATATTTCTGGTATTGTTGGTGCTTACCGCGTCGGGAGCTTTCGGTCGGCTGCCTTCGTTCGAGGAGCTCGAAAACCCGAAGAGCAACCTGGCTACGGAGATATATGCGGACGACGGCCGTCTGCTCGGTTCGTTCTTCATACAGAACAGGTCGTATGTCGATTACGAGGAGCTGTCGCCCGCCCTCGTCGCCGCCCTCGTCGCCACCGAGGATGCCCGCTTCTACGGCCATTCGGGCATCGATTTCATTTCGCTCGCCCGTGTGGCGGTGAAGACGCTCGCGTTCGGCAACCGCAGTCAGGGGGGAGGCAGCACCATCACGCAGCAGCTCGCCAAAAACCTCTTTCCGCGCGACACCACCGTTTACCGCAATCCGCTCGTGCGCGGCGGACGGATGGTCGTCACCAAGCTCAAGGAGTGGGTGACTGCCGTCAAGCTGGAGTACAACTATACGAAGGAGGAGATAGTCGCCATGTACCTCAATACGGTTTTTTACGGCAGCAATGCCTACGGCATCAAGGCGGCGGCCAAGACCTTCTTCGACAAGGAGCCTTCCGAGCTGAACGTACAGGAGGCGGCCCTGTTGGTGGGGGTGGTGAATGCGCCGACGCGTTACAGTCCCGTGCGCAATCCCGAACGGGCGCTTGCCCGCCGCAATACGGTCATGACGCGTATGCAGCAAAACCGCTACATTACCCGCGGGGAGCTCGATTCGCTGAAACAGGAGCCGATAGAGCTCCGGTATGCACCTATTTCGCATAACGACGGGATAGCGACCTATTTCCGGGAGATGGTGCGCAACGTGCTCAACATGCCGCGTCCGACCAAAAAACAGTACGGCAGGGATTACGAGGCCGAACTGGCACGGTGGGAGAGCAATCCCGTTTACGGCTGGTGTCGCAAGAACTTCAAGTCGGACGGAACCCCTTACGATATCTACCGCGACGGCCTCAAGATATATACCACCCTCAGTTACGACATGCAGGAGTATGCCGAGGAGGCTCTCTGCCAGCAACTCGCCGCCATTCAGCCTCGCATGGATGCCCAGGTGAAGCGGACGGGGCGTCTCTTCATCAAGACCTCCAACGAAGCGGCCGAACGCATCATCCAGAATGCCATGCGCTATACCGACCGTTACCGCAGCCTGGTGAAGCAGGGGGCGAGCAGGGAGGAGATAGAGGAGGATTTCCGTACTCCTGTACGCATGCGCATCTTCACCTATAAAGGTGAGGTCGATACACTGATGACGCCCCGCGACTCCATCCTGCACCACAAGCAGATAATGCGCGGTTCGTTCATGGCCATGAATCCGAATACGGGTCATGTCAAGGCCTATGTAGGCGGTCCGGATTTCAAATATTTCAAATACGACATGGTGAAGCAGGGCAAGCGGCATATCGGCTCCACCATCAAGCCGTTCGTTTACTGCTTCGCAATCGACTATATGGGCATGACGCCCTGCACCATGGTGCCCAATCTTCCCGTAACGCTCGAAACGGAGAACATGGAGCCGTGGCAGCCCAAGGAGGCGGGCCGGGTGGAGTACGACGGTGTGCTGCATCCGCTGCGGTGGGGGCTTGCCCGCAGTCGCAACAACTATTCGGCCTGGATAATGAAGCAGGCAAAAGACCCGAAGGCGGTCGCCGACTTCATCCACCAGATGGGGATACACAGTTATATCGACCCGGTCAATTCGCTGGCTCTCGGTACGGCCGACGTATCGCTGTTCGAAATGGTGGGGGCTTACAGTACCTTCGTGAACAAGGGGGTATTTACCGAACCGATATTCATTACACGCATCGAAGACCGGCAGGGGAACGTCATCGCCAGCTTCGTACCTGCGGTGAGCGACGCCATCAGCGAGCAGACCGCCTATACGATGGTGCAGATGCTCCAGAACAACGTCATAGCGGGGACGGGTGTCCGTTTGCGCAACGTGTACGGTTTCCGCGACGTGGAGGTCGGCGGCAAGACGGGTACCTCGCAGGAGAATCGCGACGCGTGGTTCATGGGCGTGACACCCAACCTCGTCGCAGGTGTGTGGATAGGCTGCGAAGACCAAAGCGCCCACCTGGTGACGGGGGGGGAGGGCGCTTCGCTGGCGCTTCCGGTATTCGGGGAGTTCATGAAGAGAGTGTATGCCGACCCCTCGTTGGGAGTGCGGAGGACAGACCGTTTCTACCGTCCGCCGGGAGCCATAGAGTACCGTTGCCCCGACAGTGCGGAGGGGACGGGCTATTCGGGCGACGACGAGTTTTTCGACTGATGCGGGGGCGGTCTGATGTCGCCGTTCTGTGCGGCCCGGCCGGGCAAACCGGCGAACGGGTGCCGCAACCTGCGGAGAGTGGGGGCGTACGATGGACGGGAAAGAAGGAATTGTAACATAATCGAAAATGAAAGTAGCGATTGTCGGCGCGAGCGGCGCCGTAGGGCAGGAGTTCCTGAGGGTATTGGCAGACAGGAATTTTCCGGTGGATGAATTGCTGTTGTTCGGTTCGGAGCGCAGCGCGGGCAGTTTTTATGAGTTCGGCGGCGAGCGGGTGCAGGTGAAGCAGCTTCGCCACAACGACGATTTCAAGGGGGTGGATGTGGCGTTCGTATCGGCGGGCGGCGGTACTTCCAAAGAGTTCGAGAAGACCATTACGAAACACGGGACGCTGATGATAGACAATTCGAGCGCGTTCCGCATGGATGCCGACGTGCCTCTCGTGGTGCCGGAGGTCAATCCGGAGGATGCGTTGGATGCACCCCGCCGCGTCATTGCCAATCCGAACTGTTCTACCATCCAGCTTGTCGTGGCACTCAAGGCGATAGAGAATATCTCCCATATCCGCCGCGTCTATGTTTCGACCTATCAGGCCGCCAGCGGCGCGGGGGCCGGCGCGATGGCCGAGCTGGAGGGGCAGTATGCCGATATGGCTGCCGGACGGCCGCCTCGTGTGGAGAGGTTCGCCTTCCAGCTCGCCGGCAATCTCATCCCGCAGATAGATGTATTCACAGACAACGGATACACGAAGGAGGAGATGAAGATGGTCAATGAGACCAAGAAGATAATGCATTCGGATGTGGCCGTGAGCGCCATGTGCGTCCGCGTACCCGTCATGCGGGCCCATTCGGAGAGCGTATGGGTGGAGACCGAGCGGCCCGTCGCTCCGGAAGAGGCCCGCCGGGCTTTCGGGAGTTTCGAAGGCATCGTTGTCATGGATGACCCGGCTCGGCAGGAGTATCCCATGCCGCTCTTCACGGCGGGCAGGTATCCCGTGTATGTGGGGCGTATCCGGATGGATACCGCCAACCCCAACGGGCTGACCTTCTGGTGCGTGGCAGACCAGATTCTGAAGGGAGCCGCACTGAATGCCGTACAGATAGCCGAGTACCTTGTCGGAGCTGGTCGGCTCGGGCGGTAACATGTGCCGCGGTCGGACGTCTTGTGGTCTCCGGCCTTTTCTCGCGGCCTGCACCGGCGGGTGAGGAGGCATCCGGACATCTCGGAAACAGCAGGGAGGGAGCCCCGGTATCGGGCTCCCTCCCTGCTGTCGATTAGAAGGTTCGGACTTAAAGGATGATATCTATCGGGCCGGTATAGGAACCGGTCACCTTGCATCCGGCGTCGCTTGTCAAATCCCATGATACGGTGTAGTCGTCTCCGTTTTTGCTGACGGTTATCGTACCGCTTTCTGCGCTGGCCCATTGGGTCGCTTTGCCCGCTTCGATGACCTGATACCATGTTCCGGCGGGATAGACGACGGTTTTGCCGTCGCCCCGGCTGCCGCATGCCCATCCCGGCTTGCGGTCGGTAAGGGGCTCTTTGTTGTACTCGTCGTAAGGTACGATTTCATAAGTCATCTCTTCGAGTGTCACATCGTCCTCGTGCTGAGGCGAACCGAGCAGGAGTATCCGCATACGTTCGCCCGAGCCATCCCAGCGTCCCCATAACTTGTTGTATGTCAGCCCATCGGTATAGAGTGTCAGTGTCCACTGTACAAAGGGGTAGTCGCGCCAGTCGTTGTTGGCCATTACCTCGGCCATGATTTGGGTGGGGTGCGATTCGATGTCTTCGTATATCGTACTGTTGACATCCGATTTTCCCTTTTGGGTGATGGTGACCCTAACGGGTTCCGTCTCTTCCGATTCATGCTGGAGGAACAGGTAGGCGGTACGGGTCTCCGTGGCATCGTTTATCTTGTATTCGAGGATGATGCTGTGCTGTTCGGGAGCTACGACTGCGTGTACGGTCAGCCAGTCCGGTGCTTGGTTGTTTTCGTCCCGTGCGTAAGCCGACCACTGTGCCGTTTCGGGAGCTGCCTTAACCGCAAATTTGACGACCCCTGCGGTGAACGGCAGTTCGAGACCCTCCTCCGGGGTGGCTCCGTCGGGCAGTACGGGTTCTATCGAAGGCGGTACGGCGGCGGCTTCCTGCGTGACGTATATCCTGCCGGTCTGAACGGTCTTGTCGCTCGGGGAGACGTTAATGGATGCTTTCCGTTCCAGTGCGTTCGGGTTGTCGTCCACCGTGACGGTGAATTTCCCTTCGGCGGGGACGATGTGTATCCACTCCTCGGCACCCGAAGGGGATGCTTTCCAGGTGATACCGCCCGTCACGGTTACCGTCACCTCCTGTCCCGATGCCTCCGCAGCGGCGAAGACGAGCTTCTCGGGCGATACCGAGAGCGAAGGCTTTTCCGGTTCGGGAGCTTCCGCGGCCTCCTGCCGGACCGTTATCTTCACCGGTTCCACCCCTTCGGCGGAGGCGTTGAGGGTGATGGAGGCGCTGCGGTCGGTCTCATCCGCATTGTCCGCGACGCTGACCGAAAGGCGGTCTCCGTCGCGCGTTGCCGTCAGCCATCCGGCATCTTCTGGGATGCTGTGTGTCCACTCCGTTTCTTCGGCCGTGACGGTGACGGTCTGGGCGGGTGCCGCTGCCGCGGCGAAGCGGAGCGATGCGGGTTCCGCCTTCAGCGTCGCTTCGGGCTGTGCGGGGTTTTCGGGGCCAGTGCACGATATGTTCAGGGCCAGTGCCGCTGCGGCCAATAAGTATGCGTATCGTTTCATGTTTTCGGTGGTAAATAGGTTAATGCCGTATGATGTTCCGCCGGACTCTTCCGTATACGAGCCGTGACCGGCGGAACGGTAGCGTATTAATTCTGTGGCTTGGGAGCTACATACCATTTCCGCATCATCTCTCCGCCCGTACCCAGCAGGTCGTAGCCGAAGGCCACCTGTCCGTCCGGGGATATGTATTCGAGATAGGAGTAGGAGGGAATGATGATTCCCATGTTTTCGTATATCCAGTCGGTGCTTTCTGAAATCTGGACACCCGTAGCGATGTCAATCAGCACGGTCGAACTCACAATGCCGCTCACACCGTCCATGCCGATGATGCCTATGCCGTCGTCCGTGGCTCCCAGGCCCGCCGCACCGCTGTATTCGGGGAAAGTGTAGGTCCGGTCGTTGTCGGTGTCGTAAAATGCGGGACATGCCGTGTAAATGATTTCGGTTTTGTTTTCACTGAGCTCTTCGGTCTGGTATGTACCGGCAATCCATTGGCCGGAGGGACTGATGGAGTACGGCGTACTGTTACCCTTGATGCCGTCCACCAGGTTGGTGTCGTAATAGGTTTGGGTCTGTTGGTCGAACATCTGTACCGGTTTGATTTTATGGAGTTCGTCGCCTACCCAGCGGACGTTGCCCTCTGCGTCCCACCACATCAGGCCGGAGTCCAGTCCTTCCCAGGCGGTGCCGTAGATGACGGTACCGTCCAGGCTGCATCCGCGTGCCATGCAGCCCTGATACCAGCCGTAACCGCGATAGGTGGTTTCAGGTTTCTGGAGTATTTCCGGTACGCCGTCCGTCCATTTGACGGGGGAGTACAAGGTTTCGCCGCCCAGGCAGAAACCTACCCATACGCCGCTCTCGTCCGAGGCGACCTGCGACAGCCACGGTTTGCCGGCTCCCGGAATGTTGTCGAGCACCGTGACATCCCCGCTGAGGCTGAACATGACTATTTTTCCGTCCTCGCAGTGGAAAAAGACGTTACCGCTGTCGGTTATCGCACACGGGTCATAGAGGGGGTAGAGAGTGTCCGGGAACGGGTCGAGCATGTATTTCTTGTCGTTCCGAATATCTATGATGACGACCTGATTGACCCAATTGCCGGCTTCGGTGTCGTATATGCAGGTATATCCGCCCACATACCGGGCATTGGGGGAGATGACCGCCCCCATGGTGAATTCTCCGGTCGTATTGTAGGTCGACTGCAGGGTGTGGTCGGTTACCTGTATGATTTTTATGGATTGTTCGGCCTGGCCTGCCGTTATCGTCACTTCGCCCGTGCGTTCGGCTGCCGACATGTTGTCGTCTACGGTCAGCAGGAGGGCGTTGTCCGTTTTTTCCACAATCCGTATCCATGTCGCCGAAGGCTCGGCGTTCCACGCTGCGGGACTGGTCGAGACCTCTATCCGGAGCGGTTCCGCATCCACGCCGCGGAACGAACAGGAGGCCATGCTCACTTTGATGTACTGTACTTCGTCTTGTCCGGGCTGGGTGCATCCGACGAGTCCTCCGAACAGTGGCAGCAGCAAGGCTGCCGACGCAAAAACATGCTTTTTCATGAGGTTCAAGGTTAAATAATCTTCTGTTTTTGAGATTTGTTGTTTTTGAAGTGTCGATAATTAACAGTGCATGCTATCTGTATATACAATATTAACAATTATGGAAATGACAAAATAACATATTATTGATTTATGCGTCGAATGGGACTTCAAGGAGGAAGTGCGGTATGTAAGGTGAGGGGATGGGTTGCCCTGTTTCCGGCGGTCGGATACGTCCGTCGGATGGAACGGGTATCTTTTCCTGACCGGCAGGTCCGGCGGTGTGGAGGAGCCGGCAGCAAAAAGGAGGGTTCCCGCTGTCGGGAACCCTCCTGTGCATGAAAGGTCGAATGGATTATGAGCGCTGTATCTCAATCGGGCCGGTATAGGAACCGGTCACCTTGCATCCGGCATCGCTGGTAAAGTCCCAGGTGATGGTGTAGTCGTCGCCGCTGCGGGTGACGGTCACCGTACCGCCGACGGCATTGGCGCACCCCGTAATAGAACCGTTCTCGTATACCTGATGCCATGTTCCGGAGGGATATTCGTCGTTGCCGCTGCCCTGTGCCGCGCATACCCAACCCGGTTTGCGGTCGGATGCGGGCATCTTGTTGTATTCTTCGTAAGGTACGACTTCGTAGGTCATCTCTTCGAGCACGACTTCGTCTTCGTGCTGCGGCGAACCGGTCATCCTAATTGTGATGCGGTCGCCTGTGCCTCCCCAGCGTCCCCAAAGGGTATCGTAAGTGATGCCGTCGGTATAGAGCTTCAGTGTCCACTGTACGAAGGGAAAGTCGCGCCAGTCGTTGTTGGCCATTACCTCGGCCATGATTTGGGTGGGGTGCGATTCGATGTCTTCGTATATCGTACTGTTGACGTCCGTTTTGCCGCGTTGTGTCACTTTCACCCTGACGGGTTCCACGCTGTCGTCCGCATGCGTGAGGACGAGGTAGGCCGTGCGCGGCGTTTCCGTTTCATTGACCGTATAGGCATAGTGTACGGTGTGCTGCGAGGGGGCTACCACATTGGTCGCCGAGAGCCAGGCAGGGTCGGTCGTGCCGTCAGCCTCGACACGGACGCTCCATTGGGCGTTCTCGGGGGCGACCGTTACCGGGAGAACACTCATTCCGGCCGTGAAAGGTACCGTCAGCCCCTCTTCGGGGGTCGTGCCTTCGGGTAGTTGCGGCGTGATGGAGGCGGGCACGGCTTTGGGCTCCTGTGTCACGTAGATGCGGCAGGTGGCGAGCGTCTTGTCGCCGGGCGATACGTTGATGTATCCGCTGCGTTCCAGCGACTCCGGATTGTCGTCCACCGTGACGGTGAATTTCCCTTCGGCAGGGGCGATGTGTATCCACTCCTCGGCACCTGCCGGTGCGGCGGTCCATGTCACGCCGCCCGTCACGGTTACCGTCACCTCCTGTCCCGGTGCCTCCGCAGCGGCGAAGACGAGCTTCTCGGGCGATACCGAGAGCGAAGGCTTTTCCGGTTCGGGAGCTTCCGCGGCCTCCTGCCGGACCGTTATCTTCACCGGTTCCACCCCTTCGGCGGAGGCGTTGAGGGTGATGGAGGCGCTGCGGTCGGTCTCATCCGCATTGTCCGCGACGCTGACCGAAAGGCGGTCTCCGTCGCGCGTTGCCGTCAGCCATCCGGCATCTTCTGGGATGCTGTGTGTCCACTCCGTTTCTTCGGCCGTGACGGTAACGGTCTGGGCGGGTGCCGCTGCCGCGGCGAAGCGGAGCGATGCGGGTTCCGCCTTCAGCGTCGCTTCGGGCTGTGCGGGGTTTTCGGGGCCAGTGCATGATATGTTCAGGGCCAGTGCCGCTGCGGCCAATAAGTATGCGTATCGTTTCATGTTTTC
>CEAH01028591.1_pt1 | contig 16220 bp, 18 predicted proteins | sample 557571 | NCBI WGS metagenome assembly CEAH01 (sample SAMEA3182092, study PRJEB8094) | gut metagenome | biome: human; feature: gut; material: Stool; isolation source: human stools | place: Canada | collected 2013-11-25
ATCAAGTTTCTGTACGTAGGCTCAAGAACTTTGCTACACCACTTCCTTCATCCATACCGTTACTGGCACCGACTTGTGGTTCACTACTCTTGGCGGTAAATACCCGTGACTGGACTTTCACCAGTAAGATTAGTGCCATGCTCGGCACACAACCAGAGCCAAAGGGGCTTTGCCCCTCTGGACGCCCCACCTGTCCATGCAGTGGCGATCCATCCTGCTCCCACACGATAGATACGCTCCTGCCCGGAACAGGTAAAACAGGCCCAGAGTTTTGCCCAAATAGTGGGTAAATCTCTGGGCCTGTTTTGGTCAGCAGCGGCTGGGAAAAGGTGAACGGAAAGCCTTGCTGACTGATAAATTTGAGTTGGATATTTTCGTATTGAGATGCGAAAATCTGTTGTTCTGAATTCCTGTATCTGGTATAATAAAAGCGTCGAATTTTCTGACCGGATGTGCCCATATGGCCACATCATCGTGATGCTCCACAGTGGAAAGATTTTGATGGTAGAGACCAAGGGCGACCACCTGGACAACGATGAATCTAAGGAAAAAGCCAAAATCGGCGACCAGTGGGCGAAGCTGGCCGGAAAACAGTACAAGTATTACATGGTGTTTGAGACCAAGCAGCCGGACTATCCGGGAGCGTATTCCCTGGAGCGGTTTATGGAGATCGTGAATGGATTATAATTTTCCAGATATAAGATATATTTGGAGGAACACATGAACACTAGAATCGAAATTTGTACAAAGGAAGATGAATCCACAACTGTTAAAGGCGGTATTTTAGAGCGGTTGGTGGCGCAAATATTGACGGTTCAGCAGTTTGAAGTTACCAAAACAGTGCGTGTAACCGGGATGGAAATAGATGTATATGCAAAACACAAAATCACAAATCAAGTGATTCTTGTTGAGTGTAAGGCTCATGAGAATGCTTTACCAGCGGATGTCATCACTAAATTGTTAGGAAACATAATGCTGCGCAAAGCTGATGCTTGTTGGCTCGTTACGACAGGGCCCCTGTCTAAGGATGCAGAAGGCACACGAATTGAATGGGAGCAAGAATCAAATAGCGAAAGAGGAAAACTGTCTTTTTATACACAGGACAGAATTCTAGATTTATTAGTTGGATCTAGGCAAATTCAGCCATTGGACAAGATTCTTGGGTTAATTTCAAGTGAATTTGTACCTGGAGATGATGCAATGTTAATGTGCACATCCTCCGGTATGTTCTGGATTATTCCGATTGTTGATCCTGCTCTGGGAATTTCTTCAACAGTTCTTGCATTTGATGCTGTTCATGGCCAAAGAGTAACATCAACCGAGCAGCTTAACAATCTGAAGGCCCATAGAAATAGTTTTAGTAGTTTTCAGTGGCTAGGGAGCGAAAGTATCGACTCTAAGCAAACAGAACTGCTTGCCGAAGAATATAGGAATATTGTTCCGGTAATAAGTGGTGATGATTGGAGCGATTATCGCCCAGCTAGACCAGAGGATTTTGTCGGTAGGAAGAAGATCTTATCGGATATACTGGATTTTTTAGAAAGTGTTAACAATGGAAATTCAAGAACGAGGTTGTTTTCCATAAAGGCACCATCTGGTATGGGAAAAAGTTCTGTTGTATTGAAGTTGGCTTCTCAGGTGACAACAAGCCGAAAGTATTCCAAAAAATTTTTTGTGTATGCGGTAGATGTTCGTACCGCTATGTCAGCGCGATATGCAGAAATGGCAATTAGATCTTGCTTTTCTGAAGCTGATTCACAAGGATTTACAGATGTTACAACGAGGGACATCAATTCAACTACTGTAAGTCAGTACCTAAATGATAGTTCAATTCAAAAGACATTAGAATATTTAAAACAACAAGGTAAAACTATAGTAATTGTATTTGATCAATTTGAAGAACTGTTCTCTCAAAAGGGGTTGTATCCACTCTTTGATAATGTGCGTGTCCTTTGCAATGAGATAGATGCGCTACAAGGTCCACTAGTTTTAGGATTTGCATGGAAAACAGATTTAACGATTCCTGCTGATCATCCGGCATACTATATGTGGTCGAATTTGGCAGATAGGCGTAAAGAATTTGAATTGTCGCAATTTAAGGCGACAGAAATTAAAAGCGCTATTAAGCTTTTTGGTAGGCATTTGCAAGAGCCTGTTAATCCGATTTTAAACAATTACTTGACCAAACAATGTCAAGGATACCCTTGGTTGTTAAAAAAGTTGTGCATTCATGTTTTCAAGTTGATACACGATGGAAATAGCCAGGACTATGTTATTGGTCAAAGGCTTAATATAGTAGACTTATTTGAAAGAGATATTTCTGAACTAACGCCAGACCAGCACGCTTGCGTAATAGAAATTGCTAAATCTTCGCCGACAGATTATTTTTCAATTACAGAAACATATGGTAGCGATATGGTGCAAACTCTGATAAACGGAAGAATTGTAATCCGACGTGCATCAAAGTTGACATTGTACTGGGATATTTTCCGAGATTATGTTTTAAATAAGACTGTTCCAGAACTTATGCTGGATTATATCCCTCAGCAGCAATTTAGAACAGATATGCGAGCATTTGCGTGCCTAATAGACAAAGGAGATTTGGCATCTTCGGAATTGGGAAAAGAATTATCTGTAAGTACGGCTACAATCGATAATATAATGATTGACGCAGTTATGTTTGGTGTTGCACAAAGAAATTCAAATACCATACACATAATTCCGGACTCTAAAGAGGCGCTTATTTCCACTCTCCAAGCTATTTTTAAGAAGCATACTGTATATGTGGAAATAAAAAAGTTGGGACTTGAATATTTTAATTATTCACATTTTGCGAAAATATTTCATACGATTTATACCGATAACAACATCAATGGCAAAACAAAGGCAACATATTGTAGCAAACTGTATAATTGGTTTGTTTGCTTAGGTTTGTTTGAAGAGGTTCAAGGCCAGACACATTTAATTAGCACGCCAAGTGCTAAATCTGCTGCATTTAACTTGGATACAAGAAACCGCAGAGGCCGTTATCAAAGCGGCGGGCAAAACCTGTTTTGGGGGCAAACTTCTCCTGAAAAAATGATTTGTGCATACAATTTGATTGATTCTGGGCGAACAAATTACAATGAGCTAAAATCAGATGGCTATAGAAATGCAATAGAAGCTTTAGTAGCAGCTCGTGCAATAAGAAAAAGTGGCGACGAGGTCCATACTATTTGTAGCCTCCCCCAAGCATTTGCTAATATTGAACAATCGGATACAATTGTGTTTGCAAAGTCTTTGCTTGAGAACAATCCATCCATGAAAAGTGACGAAATGGGGATTAAACTGGAAGAGAAGTTTACTAAAAAATGGAAAAGCGGATCAAGAATACGGTATGGCAATGCGGTGATTGTATGGGTCAAATATTTAGCAGCTACTGATCACAACTAATTACAACGATTTTTCAATAATTAATTGATGCAGTATAGTGAATTTTCGAGTGTATGAGAAAATCTCTGTAAATAAGATTCTTCTATGATAATTAAGGGCAATAAGCTTACGGATTAGGCTTATCGCCCTTGTTTTATATATAACAGTTGCTTACAGGCATGTCAAGGGCAGGCGGTTTCCCGCCTGTCTTTTTAAGCTGTCTTTTGATTATTCAGGTAAGCGTCCTTCGTACATAATACTCAGTTCTCCATAGACCTGGCCCCAATCCCGGATTGTGGTAGTCCACTTTTTCGTAGCTTCAAAAGTGGCCAAATACAGGGCTTTTAACAGGGCGGTATCGCTTGGAAATACGCTCCTTTGGCGATTCAGCTTCCGGTAGGTGGAATTCAGTGATTCTATCGCATTTGTCGTGTAAATGACCTTTCTGACAGTGGTTGAGAACTTAAAAATAGGGGAAACAGCATCCCAGTTGTCCTTCCAACGCTTCATGGAATTCGGGTATTTGGGAGTCCATTTTTCAGTTACACGCTCTAAGGCAGCCAGAGCTTTCTGCTCGTCAGCAGCCTGATAGATGGTTTTTAAGTCTGTAGCAAAGGCTTTTCTATCCTTATCTGGAACGTATTTCAGAGTATTTCTTACCTGATGAACAATACATCTCTGGTATTCTGTTTTTGGAAACGCTGCTGCAATCGCTTCCTTAATGCCTGTAAGGCCGTCGGCGCAGATGATCAGGATATCCTTAACTCCTCGATTTTTCAGTTCATTTAAGACTGAAAGCCAGTATTTCGCACTTTCATTGTCATCGATTGTAATGGTCAGGACTTCCTTTTTGCCCTCTGTATTAATACCCAGAATGACATAAGCTGCAAGTTTACGAATGACTCCATTATCCCGCACAGAATAATGGATTGCATCGATGGAAAGGATCGGATATACCTCATCCAGTGGACGGTTCTGCCAGTCTTCAATCTGAGGAAGTATTTTATCTGTCACGTCAGATATGAAACTTTCTGATGCTTCAAAACCATAGATATCTTCGATTGTTTCCGAGATCTGGCGAGTGGTCATTCCCTTTGCATACATAGAAATGATCTTCTGATCAATATCAGAAATATCTTTCTGACGCTTTTTCACAATCTGTGGTTCAAAGGTCGATTTTCGATCCTGTGGGACTTCGATTTCCATAGAACCATACCGACTGTTTACCTGCTTATGTTTATAGCCGTTGCGATAATCATCGTTGTCAGAACGCTCGGACTTTTCGTATCCAAGGTGATCATCCATTTCGGCCTCCATCATTTCTTTAATGGTGCCACCTAAGAGATCTTTGAGAGCATCCTGGATGTCTTCTGCAGTCTCGATATCGTATTCTTCGAGAAGCTGCCGAATGATGTTTCTTTTACCATCGGTCATTTGTACTCTGTGTACAGGTTTCTTTTGTCTTGCCATAATAAAAGGCCCTCCTAATGATAATTATTTTATCATAGAAGGACCTTGCCTAGATTATTTTACAGAAAAAGTTCCACAGACTCCGATTTTCTGCTGGAGAACGTAATACAGGTAATCTGCCCCTCATCCGCCTGTCCCCCTGCAAACCTCAGCACATCACCCACATCCAGCGCAGGATTCCCGATTGTATCCGAATCAAAAGGTACATAGTTGATCACTGACAGATCCGTCAATATATTCCTGCACAACATCTCTCTAGTCTCTGCCAGTCCAAACTGCAAAAGTGGATTCACTCCCAGATTCATAGTCAGCCCATTATCCGGATCCAGAGCATAATACTCTGCAATCTGCGTCTGCTTATTCGTGGAACTCACCGCCGTATACCTGGTAATAAAATCCGAAAAGCTGGAAGAAAACCTGTGTCTCTGCTCCACCTTCATCACAGGATCCTTCCCGTACTTTCTCAGTTCCAGCTTTCCCTCCCTGTTGATAATAAAGAAACCTCCCAGAACTTGTGCCACATAAAACAGCACGTCCCGGCAGGTCTCAATATCATTTTCAGTATAAACAGAAAGCGTCACCCCGCCATTCGGCATGGCATCAATCTCCGCTCTCTTATTCGCAAACTCCACTTTGCATCTCTTACAGCACAGAGCAATAAAATCATAAGCAGTCCCCACAGTCTCAAACCCGTTGAAACTCTTATCAAACCGCAGCATAAAATCATATGCTTTCAGTTCCAGACACTTGGCCAGACGGTTGCCTCACTGACCTCAAAAACCCCCATCGGCACATCTTCCACAGAAGCATCCGCCAATACCAGATGAAACACCAGCGTCACCTGAGCATCCTCCAGTGTGCACCTGTCAATATCGCTCAGAAGCGTGATCCCCATCTCCGCCGCATACACCGTCCCCAGTTCAATCTCCGTACTTCCGCAGCACTGCCTGGAAATATACCCGGAACCCTTCACAATCTCCTTCGCCCCGAACCCATACGTCATTCCGCCCTTGATAACGATTGTACCCGTCCAGAAATATTTTCTTGTATTACTCCTGACTGCCCTCATAAATGCATCCGACACAGGATACATCCCGCCACCTCCATTTCCCCACGAAAAAAGCACCAGCCAGTTGAATGACTGATGCTTTAAACACTTAAGCCTTTTCACAAATACTATAATATTCCTCATTTGTAAAATATGTATTAAATTGTGAATAGTATTTTGTTGGATCTTCAAGAAAATCCTTTATCATATTAGACATTATATGTGCCTGATCAAATCTAATTCTTAATAAAGGAATTTCATTTTTATAACAGTACTCATTCTTCTCAATATCATCTTTTCTTCTGTCTAAATATCCTTTCTTTCCCTTCCATCTGTTTATTACTTTAAAATGCTGTTCACCATCAAATTCGATAAATACTAACCGATTATTCCATTCAATAGAAAAATCATATCGTTTTCGAATTTCGCGTACATAATGTTGAAAATAAAATTCTATATTTTGAGATTTCAAATATTCCTTTACCATATCTTCACCAGAAGAACATGACGGATCTTTATCAGTTACAATATGTATATTAGTAATAACATCATCCGTATCTCCATTTACGAACACAGGTTCTTTCCATTTTGATACAATTTCTTTTCTTCCTTTTCCAACATGATATCTTTCCCAATGTGCTTTCCTAATGTGTGGCCGTTTAGCATTCTGGTTACTGCCTTCTATTTCACCTACTACATTTAATTTATTTCTTTTAAATTGACGTATTTTTTCTCCATATCGTACTCCAACTTCCCATTTGCGAATTTCAGAATATTTATTTCTAATAACAGAAGATGGTCTATATGTATTTATAGTGTCCAGACTTTCGTTAATATCAGGTTCTTTAGATGACAAATACATAAGAAATTGAAGTAAGAATAATCTAAAATTGCTTAATCCACCTATAAACCATTGTGTTTTAAAACTATCTGATGTTTGCATAAAATCTTTATTTAAATCATAATCAAAATAATACGTATCATTTTCAACATTTAACATCTTTGATTCTATAAAAAAAGAATCTGCATAAGCTGTGATACTTTCCTCATATCCTTCATTAAGTGCAGGTATGTGTGAATAATTTTTTTCTGTGGGTAAAGATGAAATTCTTATCGCACCAGTATCATACACTTTAACTTGCACAAAAAATCCTTCATAAGTAAAAAGTGCATTTTTAGAAAAATCCAAGTAAAATGTATTAAACGGGATATGTTTAATCATCTCTGGATATACTCTTAATTCATTTGTCTCCAAAAGTGCCTGTGAAAATTCATAATCTGGCTCATACACCATTTTATTATTTTTCCACACACTAGTAAAACCAGCCGCTGCACAGCAGGCGCTTACTGCATGCATCGAAAAAAATTTTCTGTCAAACATATTATACAAATTCATGTATCTCTCTCTGTTAGGTCCCGAATAAAGATCTGTTCCCCAATTATCATCAGATATCATTTCAATTAACATCTCCGGATTGCAATTAAGATGTTCTTCATCACAATATAATTCCGTCAATAAACTGTAACGATTAATATATGCCAATGGTAAATACATAATAAACATTTTCTCCTATAAATAATCTGCATATTTGTTATCACAATTTATTATACCTTTATCCATATTATCTGTCACCACTTTCCATTATTTACTATATTTCTACTTAAAAAGCACCAACCAACCTAATGACCAGTGCTTTTTACTTTACTCTCATTTCAAATTTCCATTTTCATCTCTTCCTTCTTCATTTTCAAGATGTTCAACATCATGGAAGGCATCTTTCATATCCTTATATAAACTATTATGAGGAAAAACATTCAATTCGTCAAATTTAAAAAGACATCTGCCTTCAAAATAATTGGCCATACGATTGTTTGAATATGAAATTTCATTCAGTTTCTTTGAAATATCACCGATTTTTTCTGAAATATCTTCATTTTTCTCTATGCTCTTCGTAAAGCATACTTTTCTATCATATTTCACTGTTTTCTTTGTATTTCCTTCGCAATAAATCAAGCTCATTTGCATAACCGGTGCAATTCTTGTCACTAAATTTTCACCAGAAAAAGCAATTTGTCCCGTAATTTTTTCATTAGGATATAATTCCAATTCTTCTTTAAAAATATCATCCGTAACAAATTCATTTCTTTCACTATTGTTACTTATTCTCTCCAATGAAACCTTTATTTTTAAAGAATATATGCAGACTGTAGATCATTTCTAATGTGCTTATATCCGCATCAAAAAAGAGGGCAAACATACCCTCTTTTTTGATGTAAATACTTATGCTTGCATAGCACAATTTCATTCTATATTTTTGAATCGATCACGTAATTGCTTTTTGTACTCTTCTGCCTCATCGTCCTTCCATTTCATCCTATCCTCATTTTCATTTGACATAATCACACATCCTTCATTAAAATCCCAGAATGAATGATTTGCATACCTATGTATCAGAACTTTGCTATCGCAGAACTTTATTCTATTATGATGGCAATTAAAAATCGTGTAATTTATTCCTCCTGGAGATAAAAAACTATTATATGAAATTCCATCTATTCCGGTCTTCCTTAAATAATCAGAGACTATCTGCGTCACACGATATGTATTTTCCCCTCTAACTGGTTGCATATATCTAAACATCAACAGTGTAAAGAATACCCCTAAACTCAATCCATAAATTTCTGTATCTTCTCGCTGGAACTTTTTATCATCTGATGCAAAGTCGATAATCTTTAAAGGTTGTGAAAGTTCAAATGTTGCTAATGAAATCAAATCAGAAAATTGAGACTTTATTTCCATACATGCGGTCTGTGGATTTGAAGCCACATATAAGTATGATTCTCCCGATATATTATTGCGTCCTGCACCACTAATTCCAATCAATGGTTCTCTCGAATTAATATCATTATATCCTAAGAATCTATCATCCGCCGTTTTTCCAATTCCCTTATTAGGATTATCATCATCAGCTGCATCTATAATTCTTGCCCGATACAATTTTTTACCTGCTGGCAATTCTTTTTGAAATTGGTCTTTTTCCTTGTTCAATACAATTTCATCTATAATATTAAATATCTTCTGTATCTCAAATGTAATACCTTCCTCTTTTTCAATCGCCTTAACAAATTTATCAAAAGCAATTCGTGCATTAACTGAAAATCCCCAACAATTCATTTTTTCTTCAAGATCTTTCAATTTAGACATAGACAACTCCTTTCCAAGCTTTTTACACATTATAAAATAATAAACAACCTTATCACAAGTCATCTCTTCTGAAATCTTTAAATTATTTTCTTCCACCCATCTGCCACTTATCATGTCTCTTAATACTCCGCACAGCCTGCCGCAGTGTATTACTGCGGCCATGCTGATGATACGGATGGGACACCTTATGTTTATGAAATATAATGCAGGATCCCATCAATGGATATTCCGGATTATGTATATACCACATATGTCTGGTATTCCGGGACATGATGCTCACATCCCGGTCATCCATATAAATAATCTCAAAATACCCCGGATCCAGACATTCAAGATCTTCTCTGCTAAACACCTGCTACCTCCTTTCCAAAATACTCTTCCAGTGCCTTCTCCATAATCTCCTGCACTGCTCCGGCATCCATCTGCCCAAAATACTTCTCATACAATTCCATCGGCAACTTCACAGACACACTCTGCGGCTTCTTCTGTCCTTTACCCGCCAGCATACTATCAATTCCTTCTTTTGTAATCTCCTCTCCCATCTTCCGCAGTTCCACTGCCTGCTTCGGTTTCAGTTTCTTTCCCTCAGCCTCTGCCACCTGCTGGATCATCTTCTGCATGTTCACATTCAGATAAGACAGATCCACAGCGGCTACCATTGCCAACGTCCCTTTATCTACAGCATCCTTGAACTCCGGAATCAGTCGGTCCAGTCTCATATATCTGGCAATATTCCTTCCAGTCATTCCATATTCCTCACCAAGTCCATCACGGCTTTTCTGTGACTTGTGGACATCGTGTCCACAGGTTTCTTCCAGAGCCTCAATCTCCTGCCGGATATCATTTCATTTCCCCTGACTGCTTATCTTCTCATAACGTGCCACCAGCACTGCTGCCTTCTCTGACGGAAGCAGTTCCGCAAAAGATCTCTGCAACAGGTTTGTCTCGATTACATATACGTAGGCATCCTCATCAGACAGATCCGTCTTCACTATCGCCGGCACTTCCGACAATCCTGCTATCTTCGCCGCGTTGGTTCTGTTATGCCCTGCTAGCATTTCATACCCCTTGTAGCCTTCCTCACGATTACCGGATTCAGCACGCCATGTTCCCTGATGCTCTGTACCATATCTTCCAGACGGTCTCCCTCATACAGCCGGAATGGATTATCATGAAACGGATGGATTTCCTCTACAGGGATAGAAACAATCCCGTTCACAGGCACTGACGTATTCTTCACCGGATCCTCAGCAAGAAGATCCAGTGCGTCCTGAAATACTTTTCTTTTTGGTGCATTAGCTTTCATCCCCATCCACCTCCTCTGCCAGATTCCGGTATGCTTTACAAGCCTTATTCTCCGGTGCATACTCCAGAAGCGGCTCACTGTAATAAATTGATTCTCCCACCTTTACTGTGTTTGGTATGATGCTCTTAAAAATCCGGATCTGTCCATCAAAAGTATCCGTCAACTGTTCTGTAATTACCTTGCAGATATTTGTTCTGGCATCACACATAGTCAGCAGGATCCCTGCAATCTGCAGGCGGTCATTCAGTCTGCTTCTGACTTTCTTCACAGTCCGGATAAAATCCTGCAGCCCCATCATTGCCAGAAGCTGCGGATTGACGGCAATAATCACCTCATCAGCCGCCGTCAGTGCGTTAATCGTCAACGTCCCGAGCGCTGGACAGGTATCTACAATAATATAGTCATACAGCCCTCTCAGCGGCTCCAGAATGCCGGCCAGCATCTTCTCTGAACCCATCTCCATCCGCAGCTTACTGTCCACTGCTGAAAGCATCATGGATGATGGAATAAAGTCCACACCATTTCTGCTCTGAATAAACTCTGATGGATCCGGCATTTCCTCATCTTCCAGCCGATTCATCATCAGATGTCCAATCGTCACCGGCACAGCCGCAGTATCTTCAATTCCGAAGCAGGTTGTCAGATTTGCCTGGCTGTCAAAATCAACAGCCAGAACCCTTTTTCCCATCTCAGCCAGTGAATACGCCAAATTCCAGGAGCTGGCAGTCTTGCCAACTCCCCCTTTAAATGATCCGCACATTATAATCCTTGCCATACATTCTCCCCCTCTCATGCTTTCTTTCCATAACAGCCTGCACTTTGCTCTGCCACATATTTTGCAGTAATTTCTTCTTTTTCATTCTGGTATCTGATTTTCAGTTTCTTAATCTCCTCATCCATAAATGCGGTCTTCGCTTCCTGCTCCTGTGCTTTATCCACATCCGGCGTGATAATCAGCTGACCATTTTCACATTTCACCTGCACATAATCCCCAAGATGAAATCCCTGTTCTTCCAGCCATTTTCCTTTTAATGTAATCGCCGGAACTGTCTCATATTTATAACTGCTCTGTCCACAAACCTTCATATTTCTTATATTTTTCTTTGCCATAGAATTGACTCCTTTCAGATTTGACTACTAGATTTTCAGATAAAAAGAAAAAGCCGCTGACACGTTATTCTTCTAACGCATCAACAGCTTCTATCTTGCTTTGATTCAGTGTATTATTCGGTTTTATTTAGGCTCTTTACCATCTTTAATACGGTAGTAATCATCCATATCCACGCTGAGTTTTACCGTGGTATTTGGTTTTCGTTTGCCCAAAAGGCACACAGTTTCAATCCCGGTTGTCCAAGGGAACTGATCCACAGGGACACACCGCTGCACCTCATAGCCGTTTGCGATGAAAATCTCCAGATCCCGCGCAAGGCTCGTCGGTTTACAGGAAATGTATACCAGCTTCTCCACCCCATAACCGATGATTCTGGAAAGTGCTTTGGGATGTACGCCATCCCTTGGAGGGTCGAGAATAATAAAGTCCGGCTTTTCTTCGATTTCATCCAGTACCTTTAAAACATCTCCCGCGATAAACTCACAGTTCTCCAGTCCGTTTTGCTTCGCGTTTTCCCGCGCAGCAACAACTGCCTCTTCCACAATCTCCACACCAATGACTTTTTTTGCAACCGGTGCCATCAGCTGCGCGATCGTACCTGTGCCGCTGTAAAGATCGTAAACGATACTGTCCGGCTTTCCCTCTTCCTTTACCAGGCTGCCGACATATTCCCGCGCTGTCTCATACAGCACCTCTGCGCCGCAGGTGTTCGTCTGGAAAAAGGAAAATGTCGAAATTCGAAATTTCAGTCCAAGCAGCTCTTCATAAAAATAATCCCTGCCGTACAAAATTTCACTGCTGTCGCACTTGACCGCATCCGACATGGAGTCGTTCGTAATATGCAAAATTCCGGCGAATTTTCCGTTCAACGGAAGGGAAAGCAGTCGCTCTTTCCAGCTTTCCAGATCAACTTCCTGCTGCGTTGTCGTTACAAGCGCTGCAAGAATTTCTCCCGTCCTGGACGCCCTGCGCACCAGCAGATGCCGCAAATATCCCTCATGGGTATAACGATGATAAAAGGGCGTCTTTTTCTCTTCAAAATAATAAAGTGTCTCCCGCAGGATCGCACTGTAATCGTCGTCCACAAGACGACAGCCATCCACCGTTACGATATCATAAAAGCTGCCTTTTTTATGCATGCCCAGCGCCAGAGGTCCATCCTTTACCTCGTCTCCGAACGTAAATTCCATCTTATTGCGGTATCCGTAATAAACGGGGCTCTGACGGATCGGCTCGATCTGACAGACGCTCTGCTGTTTGGAAAGCACCGGCTCCAACAACTCCCTGACCTGGTTTTCCTTTATCTTCAGGCTTTCTTCATATGGCATGGAAATATAGCTGCATCCGCCGCAGATATTAAAATGCGGGCAACCGCCGTTTTCAACACCGACAGTTTCTATCGGCGATTTTTCCAGAATTTCCTTTAATCTGCCCTCTCCCTTGCCTTTCCGCACCTTCGTTACAACGACAGAAACCTTCTGTCCCGGCAGTGCACCTTTTACCTCGCAGATTTCTTCTCCATCTGCCGCACCTTCCAGCGGCTCCAGCACCACCATTGCACGGTTCGGGAATTTCACATTCCGCACCACGCCTGTCCTGATCTGTCCTTTTTTCATCTCTCCTCCATTCCACAAACATACTGCCATGCAAAAACATATTTTATTACAAAACGGGATGTCCCCACGAAAAGCGAAATTTCTGATTTTTCCGCTCCCGTAAGAACATCCCGTCATCTCCGGCGTGCGCAACCCTATAAAGTTTTATCTGCACACTTCCAAATCGCGTTCCTACCGTTCCAAACCAAAGGGAATTCAAACACTCAAAAACCGTGATCTGTCTGCTCCTGATGGCATGTCTCCGCGATCCTTAGTCCTCTTTTTTCTCTTCGGAAGCTTCTTTTTCAGGTTCTTCCTTGTCCAGATCCTCGTCCTCAAAATCATCGTCAAAGTCGTCGTCAAAATCTTCCAGATAATCCGGAGTCAGATAACGATATACTGCATAGGCAACTGCTGCCACAGCCGCAACGATGCCGATAATCGCCAGAATCCAGAGAATACAGTTCTTTTTCTCTTCTTTTTTCTTCGCCGCCTCTTTGTACTTCACCGCTTCCAGAATTTCATCCAGCTTTACCATATTATCTTCCATCCTTTCTGCTTGTTTTCATGATTCAGTCGTCGTGTTTATCATACCACCCTTTTTTTACTTTTACTATATGAATCCGGAAAATTTATAGTTTTTTCAGTTTTGCAAACGCCGCATACATAATCTTCTGACCCGCTCCGTCGAACTGGATCGTCACCTTGTAATCCCGCGGATCGTCCACGATCTCCGTCACCGTTCCGTCGCCGTATTTTAAGTGCCGCACACGGTCGCCAACACCATATTCCAGCGCTGCAGATTTCACAGAGCCTCTGGAAATTCCGTTCACGCCGTTTAAGCTGCCAAGCCCCTGTGCGATAAAAGGCTTTCTGTCCTCTGCGGTCTTTTTCGGCTTCACAACTGCCCTTGGCTTTCCATAGCCGGTAAAGCTGCCGGTCGAAAAACTTTCCCCGGAAAATCCTGTTTTGCCCGATTCCGCGAAGCTGCCTTTAGAAGCGCTGCTCCTTGTGTCTGCATTCAGCGTGCCAAAGCTGCTATTTCCAAATCCGCTGCCGCCCGCCTTGCTGTGTCCGGTGGAGCCAAAGCCATTCCATCCGCCTGTGCTCTCGCTCTTTGAGCTGCCGCCTCCAAAGCCGGAAAAACCGGAGAAACCGGAAAATCCTGAAAAACCGCTGTAATCATCCGTCTCTTCTTTTTCAAAGGAAAACCGTTTCGATCCTCCTACCCTCTGGTCGAGCAGATTTGCGGGTATTTCCTTCACGAACCGGCTAACCGGATTATACTGTGTCTCACCGCGGATCATACGCTGCTTTGCACAGGTGATCGTAAGTTCCTCCCGCGCACGGGTGATTCCGACATATGCCAGACGGCGCTCTTCCTCAATCGCAGTCGGGTCGTCGTCCATGATGCTCATATAGCTGGGGAATATGCCATCCTCCATGCCAGCCAGATAAACAACCGGAAACTCCAGTCCCTTTGCGGAATGCAGCGTCATCAGAAGCACTTTATTATTATCGGATTCCACGCCATCAATATCCGCAACCAGCGCAACCTCCTGCAAAAAGCTGCTCAACGTCGCATCCTCGTGTGCCGCTTCAAATGCGACCACCTTGGAAATTAATTCGTTGATGTTGGCGATTCTGTCCTCCGCATCCTCGTCATCCGACTCCTGCAACTCTTTTACATAGCCGGTGGATTCTACGATATCATCCAACAGCTGTTTTAATGTATAATATTCCAGCTTCGCCCGAAAAGACTGGATCAGCGTCACAAACGGCTCCAGCTTCGATGCACTTCTGCCAAGCCCGGGGATCTGGTCCGCCTGCCGCAGGGCATCGTAAAAGCTCATTTCGTTTTCTTCCGCATATGCCTGCACGCGGTTTACTGTCGTTGCACCGATTCCACGCTTCGGAATATTGATAATTCTGCGCACCTGCAAGTCGTCCTGTCCGTTGTCAATCGTCTTTAAATATGCCAAAATGTCCTTAATTTCTTTTCTCGCATAGAAATTGACGCCGCCGACCACATCATAGGGAATCCCTTCTATAATAAACCGTTCCTCCAGCAGTCGCGCCTGGGCATTGGTCCGGTAAAGCACTGCACAGTCTTTATAATCTGCTGTCCGATTCCGTTTTCTTTTGCAAACATCATCTGCAATAAATTCCGCCTCTTCATATGCAGTATCCAACTGTTTAAAATGGATCAGGCTGCCCTCACCCTTATCTGTCCAGAGAACCTTCTTTTTCCGTTCTACGTTGTTTTGGATCACCTCGTTGGCAGCATCCAGAATCGTCTGGGTCGAACGGTAGTTCTGCTCCAGCTTGATGACCGCAGCTTCCGGAAAATATTTTTCATAGTCCAGAATATTGTTGATGTTGGCACCCCGGAACTTGTAGATCGACTGATCGTCATCACCTACTACGCAAAGATTGCGGTATTTGTCCGCCAACAAACGGATCAGCTCAAACTGCGCCGTGTTGGTATCCTGATACTCATCCACCATAATGTACAAAAAACGCTCCTGATAATACGAAAGCACCTCCGGACTGGTTTTGAACAGCTCTACGGTTTTGACAATCAGGTCATCAAAATCGAGTGCATTGTTCTTTTTCAGAGCTGCCTGATATTCCTGATAAACGGACGCGATTTTCTGCTTGGAAAAATCTCCCATCGCGGAGAGCGCATATTCCGTCGGGGAAATCAGCTCGTCCTTTGCGGAAGAAATTGCGGACATCAGGCTCCGTTCCTTATAAACCTTCGTATCAATCTGCAGCTTTTTGCAGACCTCTTTGATGATGTTCTTGCTGTCATCCGTATCGTAAATCGTAAAATTTGTCGAATAGCCGAGGTGGTCGATGTAACGTCTCAGAATCCGCACGCAGGTGGAGTGAAACGTCGAAACCCAAATCTGTTCCGCACCGTGCCCGATCAGATCGTCCACTCGTTCACGCATCTCCCCGGCAGCTTTATTGGTAAAGGTGATCGCCAGAATATTCCACGGCTTTACGCCTTCGTGCTCAATCAGATAGGAAATACGGTGCGTCAACACCCTGGTCTTTCCGCTTCCCGC
>CEAH01070043.1_pt1 | contig 16171 bp, 8 predicted proteins | sample 557571 | NCBI WGS metagenome assembly CEAH01 (sample SAMEA3182092, study PRJEB8094) | gut metagenome | biome: human; feature: gut; material: Stool; isolation source: human stools | place: Canada | collected 2013-11-25
GAACAAGTTCGGCTCTGCGCTCGGCTTAACGAAAAGGTCGAATTGCATTCTTCGTTCCTTTGCAGCGATACGATGCGCCGTCCGGACACATCGTCCGCCCCGTTTCCGGACAGGACGGATTCGGGGAAACAGGCTGCGAATACCGTCGTACTCCGGTACGGCGAATCCGCTCCCGCGAACTGCGCCGGCAGGCCGAGCGCCGCAGCGGATCGAAGCGACCGGTGAATTTTTGAAGACAAACCTCTAAAACGTAGAGTTATGAATATCGTTTTGTACGGAATTTCAGAGGAACTGGCACAACGCACGGCCATGCACTACGGCTTCGCCTTGTGCCGCCCGTTCGAGACCGGAACGGAAGAAGAAAACCGGTTCTGGCTGCAACCCCGATTGGAGAACGAGGAGGAGTTGCTCGCCTTCATCGAACGCATGGCGCAACACGACGAACAGATCGCGGCCGTCGTCGCCGCACCGACCGAGGCATCGACCGAGACGCCGATGGGGGATTTCAATGCGGTACTCTACGCCACGCGCACCGACAAGCTCTTCACGCTCGGCACCGCCACCGGCGGCGCCGTCAACAACGCCGTCAGCGACCAGACGCCCGAATACGAACTCGCGCGCATCATCGAAACGCAGCTGGGACGCGTCTGCGCCCACGAAGGGCTCTGAAAGAATTCTTTGTCCGCCGCACCCCGCACCCCGTGTTTCGACGCGGGGAGGACCGTCCGCCGCGCCATCCGGTCCGGCGACCGCACCGCCCCCTACTTCCGGCATATCCGGACGAAAACCGCGCCGGAGCGCCCGCCCGCGGCATACGGAGCCGTCCCGCAGGATTCGCACCCCCGCCCGATCCCGAAAACAGACCGGCCGTTCCCGCGACGCCTCTTCTACCTTCTCCTGCCCCAGCGCGGCCGGATGTCGAGGAAGAGTTCGTAATTCAGGCGCGGCATCGGACGCGAAAGCACCGATTCGTACTCCTCGTTGAAGAGATTGTTGACCACCCCCTTGACCGTGAAGTCGGCCCATCGCAGCGAAAAGGCCTTTTCGAGCGAAACGTCACTCATGAAATAGGGTTTCACGCGGCCGATCTTCGTCTTCATGCTGTTGTCCGACGTGGTGAAGCGTTCGCTGTAATAACACCACTTGTAAATGAACCTCCACGACCTGTAAGTCAACCGTCCGGTCACCGAAGCCGAATATTCGGGGATGTAGACCAGTTGCTTGCCGATCGCCTTGTCGTACCAGTCGACCGGATCGCCGTTGTTGATCGAGGGCGTCCACGAGAAATTGCCGTCGGCGTTCAACTGCCAGTCGGGCGCCGGCTGCCAGTCGAGCCCCGCCTTCAACTCGACGCCGTAGGCGTGTACCTCCTTGATGTTCTTCGGAGTCCAGAATCCCTTGAAGGTGGGCAGCCAGACGATCCAGTCGTCGATGTAGGAGTCGAACCATGTCGCCTCGCCGTGCAGCGAGTAGGAGCCTCCGCGCCCCACGGCGAACGAAACGCCGCCGTCGTAGCTGACGCCGTGCTCCCTTTTCAGGTCGGGATTGCCGCCCGGCAGGAAATAGAGGTCGTTGAGCGTCGGGAAACGGAAGTTACGCGACACGGAGGCTTTGGCCACCACCCTGCCGCGGTGCGAAAGCACGTAATCGGCGAAGAAGGCGGGGATGACCGGCGTCCAGTCGTCGCCGAACATCTCCTCGCGCAGCGCCAGCGACAGCCCCAGCCGGTCCGTCGGCTGGTACTTGGCCGAGACGTAACCCGACAGCTCGACGCGCCCCTGATCGTAGCCGACCTGCACCTTCTTGCGGTTGCCGCCGAGCTGCTGCGGATCTTTCATCGGCAGGACGTTCTTGTCGACGCTTTCGACCAGATGCTGGTGCACCGAAAGGTCGGCCGTAAAGAGCCACTTGTCGCCGACGGAATATTCGCCCTCGACCTGGCCGAAAAACGTATCGATCCGGCTGCGCGAGCGGATCATCTGCGCCATGTTGCCGTTGCCGAGCGACTTCTCGAAATCGTAGGCCATCCACGTATGGATATACCCCGCCTTGGCTCCTACCTTCCAATTCTCGCGGAGATGATCCCACTGCAAGATGCCGCGCAGCGTCTGCTCGCGCTGCACGTTGGAGTAGTCGTCGTCCTCCTTGTGGTCGACCGACAGCATCGGGACGCCGCGCGACGAATGGACGTACCACGCCTGCAATCCGAAACGGTTGCCGTCGCCGGAATTGCAGTAAAGTTCCTGCAACAGATGCAGATCGTGGTAGGCACCGCTCTTGTTGCGTTCGACGGGATAGTAGGAATCGACGATATTGCGATCGTCGTCGTAGACGTTCAGTTTCTTGTTGTAGTTTCTGTACCTGAAATCGTTCGGCGACGAGGAATAGACCACGCGCGTCGAACTCTGCCAGCGGTCGCCGCCGTAGGTCAGGCGCAGGAACTCGTCGAAGGTCGAGAACGACCCGACGCCCTGGACGTACTGCAATCCGAATCCCCGCCGGTCGGCCGGCCGCGTCGAGAGCTTGACCGCACCTCCCAGGCCGCCGCCCGTCTCGTTGACCGACGAGGTGCCGTGCAGCAGCGAGGCGTCGTCGATGAAGTAGGAGGGAATCATCGAAAAGTCGGTCATGCCCAGCATCGGCGAATTGATGCGCATCCCGTTCCACGTCACCTGCGTGTGCGACGGCGACGTACCGCGGAACGCCACCGTCGAGAGCGTGGCCCGGCCGTACTGCTTGACGAAGATCGAAGTGTTGAAAGTCAGCACGTCGGCCATCGACAGGGCGATGTTCTCATGGAGCACGAGCGTGTCGAGCCGGGTTTTCTGCACGCCGATCTCCTTCATCGGACGGCGTGCCGTCACACCGATCTCGCGGATCGGCACCACGAACGAGGGATTGTCGTTCCACCACCCCTCACGGGATTCGGTCTGCCGCCGCTCCTGCCCGTAACAGAAGCAGGAGGCAGTGCAGAGGATAATCGTCAGGATATGCTTCATGGTCTTCCGGTCTGGCCGCCGAGCATCTGTTCATACGTGGGATTCTCGCCGCAATTCTCCACCCGCCACGTCGCGTCCGAGAGCGACGGCAGCGCTCCTGCGAAGGTCGAAAAGTCAGTCGCCGACGAAAGGTTGCCGACATAGACCGATCCGACCTGTCGCAGGGCGGAGAAGTCGAGTGCAGTCACCGTCCGGTTCTTGTAGCTGGCATGTCCGACGAAGAGTTCGCCCGTCACCGTTTCCAGCGCGGGGAAGCGGAACGCGGCGACCCGATCGGTGGAGGCATTCCACGTCGAGAGCAGCATGTTGCCCCGCACCTCTTTCAGCTTCGGCAACACGAACGCTCCCGTACAGCCGCTGGGCATCGTATAGAAAGCGTAATCGCTCGACGCATCGTCCGAAACGCCGAGGCCATCGCCCACACGCTCCAATTCCGGAAACGCGAGCGAAGCGAACGACGACACGTTGACATAGAACGCCAACTGCCGCCCGATGCTCCGCAGTCGCGGGAACGACGCCGAGTTGGCGGCTCCGGTCTTGCCGCAGTTCTTGCAGAGCAGCGTACCCCGCACCTCTTCGAGCGCCGGCAGCGAGAGCGCGAAGGCCCGCTGCGTCCCGCAGTTTTCGATCAGCAGATCGGTGCAGGCGGCCACGGGGAGCGAAAGCGCGGAGAGCCCCTTGAACCCGACGACATGCAGGACGTCGAGCCGCTCGAAGCCCGACAGCGCGAAGGGCATCGTCTCCGGCTGCGGTGCAAGCGCCGCCGCATCGAGCGACAGCGATCCGGCGAATCCGCCGCCGCGCAGTTCCGTCAGCTTCGGTGTCGAAACGAACCGCAGCGTGACGGCGCTGTGCTCCGAAAAGGCGTATTTCGAGAGATCGAACACCCCGGCGAGGCCCGGCAGATCGTCGAGCGTGAGGTCGCCGCCGATGGCCGTGAGACGCGGCAGCAAAGCGCCGAAATCGGTGACGGCGGACAGCGAAGCCAGCCGCACGTCGCCCTCGAACCGTTCGACAAGCGGCAGGTCGACCGTTTCGACGGCCGGACATCCCTCGACGGAGAACGACCCGGCCGCGGCAAGCCGAGGCAGCGAGATCGTCCGAAGCGCAGGACAGTCGGTCAGCTCGACCGCCCCGACGGTTTCGATCAGCGGAAACTCGCACGAAGAGGTCAGCGCAAGCTCCTCGTAGGCGATCGACCCGACCGAAGCCAGCGCACCGAAGGTCGTCGCGAGCTGTCCCAGCCTGCCGAAGCGTACCACGGACAGCTCCCCGCCGACACGCTGCAATTTGGGAAAATACATCTGCTCGCACGGCGCCTTGGCCGCGTTGCCCGTCGACCCCGCGAGCCGCATGTCGCCGCCGACCGCCTCCAATTCGTCGGCCACGATCTCGGCGAGCGCGTCCGAACCGACCGCGAAGGCCCCGTCGACGCGCTGCAACGCCGCGAAAGCGACCGCCCGCACCGCCGCACCGCAGAGTTGCAGATCGCCCGCCACCTCGCGCAGGGCGGGCAGTTCGATCCGCTTCAATGTCTCATGCGGCGCCCCCGCACTGCCGATGCGCAGCGACTCGCACCGGCGCAATCCGGCCAGTCCCGCCAGATCCTCGCCCCGATAGGCATTCGTGACCGTCAGGTCGCAGCGCACCGAGACCAGACCGGCCAGTCCGTCCAGATTCACGATCGCCTCGCCGCCCTCGACGCCGATCGTGAGGTTGCCTTCGACCACATTGATCCGGCTCGCGGCGAAGGCATCCACCTCGGCCTGCGTGCGCAGCGTCAGGCTTCCCCCGGTCGCAACGTCGGTACGATTGACCGTGTAAATATAAGTGCGGTCGCTCTGGCCGTAGGAGCTGACCAGAAACTGCCACTCCTGCGACCAGTCCCTAATCGTCGCCGGATCGGGATGGATCGACGCATGTTCGCACAATTCGTAATGCACCTCCGCCCCGTCGAGCGATGCGTCGTAGGGAACGTCGACAGTGATTCGCCCGTCGTGGACGACCGCCTCGTAGATCGCCTCCCCCACCGTCAGCGAAAAGGCCGTGACGTAGTTGTCGCCGTTCCACACCGGCTCGTCCGCCGTCTTGTCGTCGCAAGCCCCGCACAGCAGAGCGAAGCAGCCGCATATCCATAGTCTCTTCATAATCGTCCGTTATTTGCCCTGATTGAGATTCTCGTCCGTGAAACCGAACACCTCCGTGGAGTTCTCGCCCAGCCAGCCGGCCTTGACGTTGACGCCGGTCTGCACCTTGACGAAGTCGATGTAGGCGAGGTTCGCCGGCTCGCCGTTCCCGTCGACGGCGTTCTCGATCTTGAAATAGGTCTTCATGGCCCCCGCCCCCGCATTTTCGTCGTCCGAAAGCCGGTCTTCGCCGAAGTTGTCGGCATACCCCCAATCGTAGGAGTCGTTGACCCAGTAGGAGCCGTTGCCCGACTGGTCGTAGGTGCGGCTTTTGAGGCAGGTTCCGTAGAGGACGTAACTCTCGGCATCGATCCAGTTGGGGTAGTAGCTGGGCTGGTCGTGGTACGCTTTCAGATAGTCGATCTTGCCGCTGACGCCGCGATTGTCGCGCCACTGCACCGAAGCGCCCGAATAGGTCGGGCGGTAGTAAGTGACCGCATAGTCCCTGAAGGTCTCCTCCTTGCCGAACTCCGAACCTTTGAGTTCGTACCACTCGTCGTCGGGCAGCGTATTGCCGTTGGTATCCTGCATCACCCAGACGATACCCGGTTCGGACGATCCTTTGAAGGCGTTGCCCGTAATCGAGAAATTGTAGCCGCCGCGATAACCCTCCGACGAATTGTCGATGCTGTGGTCGAACCCGACGACGATGTAGCCGCCCCAGCCGCCGAGCGATACCCACGTCTCCTTGCGCAGCCGTTCCTCGGCATAGGCGACGGCCGCTTCGGGCGTGGTCTCCGCACCGGTGAACCCACCCGAAACGAGTTCATTGATGAACTGGCCGGGCGCCGGCGTATATTCGTAGACCTTCGTCCACGTCACTTCGCTGGACGGCGTGGCCAGACGCCGGAAAGCCCCCTCTTCGTCGCAGCATTCGACGCTGTACTCCACCGTCGCACGCACCTCGCCGGTCGACCTCACCCCTTTCGCCACCGCCGCCGCAGGTTCGTCCGAGCTGTCCGTCACCGTGAAAAGCAGTTTCTTCACTCCTTTGCCGGAGGGCGTATAGGTGCAGACGAGTTCCGTCGAGATCTCCTCGCCGTCGACCGTCCAGCTGTAACGGGGATTCCGGCCGTTCCAAATCAAGGGACGCAGCGTGATCGACCGCCCGAGCGGCACGGTACGTGTCAGCCCGTCGTAAAGCCGTCCGATCGGCGGCACCGTCACCGAGACCGGAAGCGCCTCGGTCACCTCCACGCGGATGCTCTTCTCGTCGGCACCGTCCTCGTTCTCGGCCCGCAGGCGGAGTTCGTATTCGCCCAACGCCTGTTCGCAGAACTCGTAAGTCGGCTCGCGCCCGACCTCCTCCACCTCGGCAGCCCCCGGACGACGCATCGTCCAGCGGTAGGTCGCCTTCTCGCCCCACCGCACGTCCGGCGAGATCTCGTAGACATGCCCCCGCACGACCTCCGCCCCTTCGGAGAGGACGATCACGGGCGGCAGGATTCGGTAAACCTCCACGCGCGTCTGTTCGCGCGTCGTCCCTTGGGGAGTGGTCACCTCCAACTCGATGTAATAATCCTCTTTCTCCTCGCCCTCCACCTCGTCGATGACGTAGGTCAGCACGGGTTCGGTCGAGATGATCCGGCCCGTCTTCTCCAATTTCCACGCATAGACCGCACGGTCGACGTACTCATAAGTCGGGGCGATGGTAAACTCCCGCCCCACCTTGGCGGTGTAGACGCCGGTATTGACATCGAAGGCGATGACCGGAGCCTGCGCCTCCTCGCGCGTGATGACGTCGTCCTTGTTGCAGGCGACGGCCGCCGCGGTAAGGAACGCAAAACAACTGAAACGTATTCTGTTCATGGTTTATCGGTTTTCAACGCCAACAGAAGGCGCCGGGGATAATCCCCACATAAAATTCGTCGAGCAGTTCGCCTTCGGGCGAATAGCGCAGGATGACCCCGTCCTGCACGTAGTCGATCGCATCGGCCACGTAGACCTCCGAATTGAACGGATTGACCGTCAAGCCGTAATAGAGCGTATTCTGATAGGGCACGAAGGGTTTCACCGGAAAGTTCGTCGCCGTGACGGGCAGCCGCCAGATCGCCTTGTTGATGAAGTAGAGCGTGTCGCGCGTACCGTTGAGTTGCACCTCCGAGGGCCAGTCGCCGAACTTGAACTTGAACTGCTTCTCGACCTTCCGCGTCGCAGCGTCGATGCAGTAGAGCGACGGCGCCTCGTGGCCGTAGGGCGACCCCTCGTAACCGCCGTCGGTCACCGTCCAGATCTTGTTGTACTTGTCCATGACCAGCGACGTGGGCTGGATGCCCACCGTGATCTCGTCGCAAACGGTGTCGGTCTCGGTGTCGATCACCAGAATCCGGTTCTGGTACGACCAGCAGTTGGTGAAGACATACTTGTCGTACTGCACCATCTGCTCGGTCGAACCCGTTTCGAAATCCATGTCCGTCTGGATATACCCCGTGATCTCATAAGTCCGGGGGTTGACGATATAGATGCGCGGATCCCAGATCTGGGTGACATAGGCCTTTTCGTCGTTCAGGAAGTGGATGTAGCGCGGCGAAGTGAAGCCCTCGATACGCCCCACCTCCTTGAAGGTGTAGATGTCGATCGCGTAGATCACACCCGAATTATTGACCACGATCCAGCCGATGCCGTCGCGGATGACCATCGATTGCGCCACATCGCCCAGTTTGAAGCCGTTGGCGCGGAAGAAGATCTCGTTCTCGACCTGCTTCTTCTCGGGATCGTAGTAGGAGAGCGACGCGTTGCCGTACATGAAGTTGCCCTCGTTGGTGATGAACAACCCCGATCCGGTAATCCCGAAATCCTCCACCTCGTAAGGCCCGTAATCCATACATGCGCCGCCGAGCGCCGCACATGCGAGGATTGCGAACCATCGCTTGAACTTCGTAAAACTCATATCCTATCGGTTGATCCACTCCTCCGTGAAGCGGTAGGCGAAATCGACGCCCGCCGGACTCGCCTTCTTCTGATAATAGCTGCCGTACTCCACCGCATCGCTGCGCGAAACATCGTAGACATGGATCCGGCTGTTCGTATAGGAGGATTTCCCCACCCACAACTGCTCGGTCGTGGGGTGCACGCCCATGTAGCCGTAGATGAGCGAACCGCCCTCGTGGCTGCCGTCGATGTCGGCCGTGATGTAGTCCCAGTCGACCTGTCCCGTTTCGTAATTGTAACGCATCGCCTCGGTCGCACTGAAATCGGTCTTGCCGATGAAGTAGAGCCACGGCTGCCGGAAGCTGGCGCAGAGCTGGACGCTCGGCGAAGCCGTGCCGGTGCGCAGCTTCACCGTCTCGGGCAGCGTTTGCTCCGAGACGACCTCTCCTTCGGCGTCGAACGCCGCGATCATCGCGGGCGATTTCCAGACGACGTTGCCGTAGTATCCCAAGTCGCCGTCGATCTCGAACTCGCCGGTGAAGACGGCGTAGATCTTCCCGTCGGCTCCCTTGGCCAGATCCTTGACCTGCCGGTCGGGATAGGTGTGCTCCCTAACGACCCGATCGGTCGCAGAGTCGATGACGATCACCGAATTGCCCCGTCCGGCGAAGACCTTCCCGCGCGAAACGGTCATGCGCGCCTTCGTGGCGCCGGTCTTGGTGAAGACACCGTAGGTATCCGGAATATCGGTCGTGGCGATCACGCCCGAAACCAGATTGACGGTACGGATGCCCGAATGCGACTCCATGTCCGACGTCGAATACTGGATATACCCCTTTTCGGGACTTACCGCAACGATGTGCTGCGGCCAGCAGAGCGTCGATCTGGTACCCGACGATGAAGCGACCTGCGCATAGAACGGCATGTCGCGCGCAAGGATCCGCTTCATCGTGTGCGCGTCGCAGATTACGAAGCGGCCGTCGCCGTTGAAGGTCGTTCCCGTGCTGCTCGTCCGGCCGTTCTGCGTGATGAAATAGATGCGGCCGCCGATCATGTACATGTCCTGCAACACGTTGCCGATCTCGTTGTCGTTGACCTCCTCGTAGACCCGTTCGTGGTAGCGCATGTGCTGGTCGAAGTAGACGATCGAACCGTTTTCGGTCGTCATGTTGCCCTCCATGAGCACGAACGTCCCTTCGGGATGGGTGAAATCGAGCACGTAATAGTCCTGCGAGAAGAGCGGTTCGCCGTCCGATTCGATGCGCAGCGTGTTCTCCAAGTCCTGCCCTTCGAGATACTCCGCGGGCGGTGCGACACGCAGCGTGCGGCGGGCGATATTCAGATCGGCCGTCCACCGCGCCGGAGCGGTCGTCCGCACCTGAGGAATCCACCCTTCGGCCGTCAGGGAGCGTACCTCCGACCCGCCGTATTTCAGACACACGGGTTCGCCGTCCGCCTCTCCCGCCTCGATCTCCAACGCGCCGCCGGCACGTTTCGTGATCTCGGAGGTCAGGCGGTAGGTCGCGCCTGCCTCCAACTTCCGGCCGGGGCGGGTTTCGGTGTAGACGCTGCCGTCCGCGAACGTATAGGTCACATGCACCTCCGTCGCGCTGCAATCCACCGGATAGACCACCGCCGCGGCGAACACCCGCGTATCGCCGCCGGACGCAGGCAGCGCGACGCCCTCCGCGCCGAACGACAGCGTAACGGCATACTCCCCGCCGGTCGCGGCACCGAATCCGCCGCCGTCGAACGTGCGCGTGCCGCAGAGCGCGATCGTCCGGTCGGCGGTCGCCAGCGAAACCGAAACCAGCCGTGCGTCCACCTCCTGCGACCACGGATCGAACCAGATGTAGGAGGTAGCGTGCGACAGCGTGAAATGTCCGCCCGCATCGGTAGTCGCATAACCGAAATCGCCGTTGGCGCCCAGCTGCAATTCACCAGCCGCCGCCTGATTCTGGCGGGAAGGGACGACGGCCCGCGCCCCCTCGCCCGTCATATTGTAGTAGACTTCGTAGGGAGCTTCGCCCGTCAGTTCGGAAAATCCGAAGCTCGCCGCAGCGCCTGCGGTTCCCGCTTCGGAGCTCTGCACGCCGTTGACCCATATCCGGTCGTCGGCGCTCCACAGAAACGGAATCGCCGCGCCGTCGACGGCGCCCGCCGACGTTCGCGTAGAAGAACCGGACACACCGGTCAATTCGACAGCGCGGCCGCCCCGAACCGCCCCTGCTTCCTCTTCGAACTCCGAGGAACAGGCCGCCAGCAGCAATCCGCACAAAAAGGGTAAATAACGTTTCATATCGTATGCGTTTGAAATACGGGGGAACGCCGGAGCCCGATTTCCGGCTCCGACGTCTCTCCCGCAGAGAGTTGACTTCCGCCGGATCTATTTCCACGTGCCGGTCGGTTCCACGTCGTAGACGAACGTAAAGTTATAGGGAGCCATGGTCAGCTGCACCCAGCCCGAATTCACATAGCCGCCGCCCGTACTCAGCGACGGGTCGTCGCTCTCGGGCAGATGGATGACGCGGGTCTCCGCCTTGCTGCCGGCGACGATCTCGTACGATCCGCCGAACGGTCCGGAACCGTAAGACTCCTCCAGCGTCGGCGGAGTGGCCGCACGGCAGATGATCTCGCCCAGCAGCGGGCAACCGCCCTGACCCGTTCCCGTCCAGTCGTATCCGGTAAAACTGTAAGTTCCGATCTCCTTCATGCCGCGGCCGAACGAAACGCTCCGCAGATTGTAACAATCGGCAAAGGCATTCTGTCCGATGGATTCCGTCGCATCGGGGAAGATCAGCGCCGTCAGCGCCGAACACCCACTGAACGCTGCGGAACCGATCGTTTTCAGTTTGGTGCCGAAGGAGACCTTCGCCAGCGACTTGCAACCGTTGAAGGCGTTCGAGCCGATCGTCGTGACCTCGGCGGGCAGCACGACCTGCGTCAGCGGACAGCCCTGGAACATCGCGTCAGTGATCTTCGGCACATATTCGTCGAACGTGACGCTCGCGAGCGAAGCGCACGACGCATAGGTATTGACGTCGTAGGTGACAGCCGCCGAAACGTGCGCCCTGATCAGACCCGATCCGCTGAAAACATGCTTCGCCACGGCGGTAATATTCTTCGGCAGCACGATGTCCGACAGATTTTTGTTGTCCCTGAATACGGCGGGAAAAGTCGCGCTCTCGTAGACGGCTTCGCTCAGATCGACGGTCGCCGCGGCGGACAGTCCCTTGACGGCGGCGGCCACCGCACTCAGCTGCGACGCGCTCATCGCCGTATTGTCCCCTGCCGTCTTGACGAAGAGCGTCGAGAAGGATGCCGGAAGTTCCGCAGACCACTTGTCGCCGGCCGAAACACGGTAGTAGACGCCTTCGCTCAGGTAGTCGTCGCCCAATGCGGCGAACGTATAACCGCTGCACGCCGCAGTCCACGCCGAATAGGCGTCGACCGACGGGACGTGGACGGTCCTGGCGCCCTGAACCGAAGCGCCCGCCCCCGCGAAACTGTCGGCCGCGACCGTCGGAGCCGTCGTCGGCTCGCAGTAGATGTCGGCCAAAAGCACGGCATTCTCGAAAGCCTTGCTGCCGATCGAAGCGAGCGCGTCGCCCGAAACGGTCAGCGTGTTGAGCTTCGACCAACCGGCGAACGCACCGGCGCCGATCGACTCGACCGTCTTGGGAATCGTCAGCCGTTCGATGACGTCGTTCCCTGCGAATGCTCCGTCGCTGACGGCCGTAATGCCGGCTCCGAACTTGACGGACGCGAGTGTCGGATTACCCGCAAAGACCTCGCTGCCGAGCTCCGTCACATTGTCGGGCAGCACCAGCGCCGTCAGGCCGCAGTCGGCGAACGCCCTGTCGCCTACGGTCGTCACGCCGCTGCCCAGCGAAAGGTCGGCGAGCTTCGAACAACCCTCGAACGCACCCGCATCGACGGCGGTCACCGAAGCGGGAACCGTCAGCGATGTCAGCGACGTGCACCCCTTGAAGCTCTCGGCGGGAACGGTGCCGATCGAACCGAGTTCGACCGCAGCCAGCGCCGGACAATCGCGGAACGCCTTCGCACCGAGCGTCGTACCTCCGAGCGACACCTCGGTCAATCCGCTGGCGGCGAAAGCTTCGTCGCCGATGCTCTTCACATTGCCCAGCGCGATCTCCGACAGCGCAGCACAACCGCTGAACGCCTTGTCGGCGATCGATGCGACGGACGAAGGCAGCGTGACCTCCGCCAGAGCGGAACACCCTTCGAACGTACTCGGCCCGACTGCGGCGACGCCCGACGGAACGACCGCCCTGGCCAGCGCCGTACACCCTTTGAAAGCCCCGTCGGCGATCGACGTCGTATTTTCGAAGAGACGGATTCCGCCCAGCTTCTCATTACCGGCCAGCAAGGCAGGGAATTCGGCGGAAACATAGTCGGCCGTGCTGAAATCGAGCGTCGCGGGCGCCGACTGCGCCGCGAGTCTGGCGACGACGGACTGCAACGCCTCGGCCGAAATCGTCTGCTCGCCCACGGTGCGGACATAAAGCGCCGAGAAGGTGTCGGGCATCGTCGTCGTCCACTTCTCCTCGCGCGAAACGCGGTACCAGACACCGTCGGTCAGCTCCTGATCGCTGATGTCTTCGAGGATGTATCCCTGACCGATCACGGACGCCCACTCTTTCTCATAAGCCTCGTAGGAGGCCGCCGGAACATAGAGGTATTTCTTTCCCTCGACATTTTTGCCGATGCCGTCGAACGGCGTCTGACCCAGTTCCGGCGGCGTCTGCGCACGGCAGGTGATGCTCTTCACGTTTCCGCTCTCATCGGAATAGCCGTAAAAAGCATTCCGTCCGACTTCGGTCACCTTCTCGCCCAGAACGATCGTCGTACAGCCGCAATCCCGGAACGAATAATCGGTAACGACCGGAATATCGATCGTCACATCGGCCAGCGAATGACATTCATCGAACGAGTTGGTGCCGATCGTCTCCAACGTCTCCGGAAAGGAGATGCTCCGCAATGCGTTGTTTTTGTAGAATCCCATATTGCCGATCGTCTTCAAGGCCGAGGGAAGTTCGACCATTTCGAGTACGCTGCAATAGGCGAACGTCTCATTGGGGATAGCGGTCACTCCGTCGGGAATACGGACGGATTTGAGCGCCGAGCAATTCATGAAAGCCTGCGAACCGAGCGTGGTCAGCCCTTCGGGCAGTTCAATACTCTCCAATGCCGAACATTTGTTGAAGGTCCCCGAATCGATCGTCTTCACTCCGGCGGGAATCGTCACGCTCTTCAAACCCGTACATCCGGCGAAGAGGCTGCGCGAAAGCGTCGTGATCTTTTCGGGCACGACGACGTCGGCCAGCGCCTTGCAGTCATAGAACGCATACTCGCCGATCGAAGTCAGCGTGGAAGGCAACCGGACGGACGCGAGTTTCGAGCAGCCCGAGAACGCCCGCGCCGCGATCTCGGTCAACCCGTCGGGCAATGCGACCGTCTCCAATCCCGTACAACCGTAGAACGCTGTCGCATAGGTGCCCGTCGAGGGCATCGTCAGGATATTGCAGGGCAGCGAAATCTCTCGCAGCGTCGTCTTGCGCGAGAAGACCGTCGGGAACTCCGCGGCTTCATAGGTCGCCTCGGCGAAATCGAGCACCGCGCCCGCCTTCAACCGCGAAGCGATCGCCGAGAGGTCGGCGGCGGCGAGTTTCCCTTCGCCCAGCGTCACCGCTTTGAGATAGGTGACCGATTCGGGAATCTCCTCCGCAACACCGTTTTCGGTCAGGTAGAAGACGCCGTCGCGCTTGCAGTCGGCGGCAGCGATCGTAGCCGATATGCGCAGCGTACCGCCCGGCGCGAGTCGACGGCCGGCACGGCTCTGCATGTAGACCGAACCGTCGGCGAAGGTGTAGACGACCGAGACTGTCGCCTCCGACAGATCGGCCGGATAGAGCACCATGGCGGCGAATACCTCGGAGTCGCTGTGCTGCGTCGGCAACGCGACGCCTTCCTCGCCGAAATTCAGCGTGACGGACGACGAACCCTCGCACGCACCGAGCGCACCCTCCGCGAAGACCGCCTCGCCGGCGATGGCATGGCCGCCCGACACGCTCAGGGAAATCGATTCGAGCCTGGCCGTCACGTCGGCCGAACTTACGTCGAACCAGACGTAGGAGGTCGCGTGGTTCAGCACGAACGTACGGTTGGCATCGGCCGTCGCATAGCCGAAATCGCCGTTGCGCCCCAGATCGGGACGACCGGCCTCCGCCTGTGTCTGTTCGGCGGGGATCGACGCCGTGCGGGCGGCGGAACCCGTCATGTTGTAGATCACGTCGTAGGAATCGGCTTCGGCGACGGATTCGAAAACGAAGGCGCCCTTTTCGCCGGAGGATTCGAGCGGCTCGCTCTTGACGTCGCCGACCCAGATGCAGTCGCCGGCGCTCCACCGGAACGGCACGACTCCCTCGGATGCCTCGCCGAATCCGGTACGGGTAACCTCTCCCGAAAGACCGGTCAAAACGACTTTTCCGCTCTCGACGGGACGGGCGGGTTCGACATCGGCATCCCGCGTACATCCCGCGAGGGCCAGCAGCGAACCGCAGACAAGATATAAGTACTTTTTCATCGGATTTCTCATTTATCGGTTAGTTCCACTCCTCCCAGTCGCTCGAACCGGCGTTGTTGTCGTCGAACACCGGAAGATTGACTTCGACCGCAGCGACGACCGTCGCCGTAGCGCCCACGGCGACGACCGTCACCTTGCCGCTCTTTTCGGCATAGATATTCCCTTCGACGGGAGCCGTGATCGACAGCACGTCGCCGTCGAGCGAAGCGCGCCACCCGTCGGGCTTCGAAATCGAATAGCTCTCGACGCCCTTCTGCGTGACGGCCAGTTTTTCGGTCTGTCCGTATTTGAGCGTCAGTGTCGTACGCTCGATGACGAAGTTCACCTCTTTGGCTTTGGGCAGCCGGATCGTCTCGCCTCCCGCAAGGATGAAAATCACCTCGTCGTCGGTCTGCCGTACATCCTCGAAGAACGAATCGCCGTCTTCGCCGACCGCCTTGACCGGTCGGCCGTCGGCACCTTTGACCGGCTCGCCGTCGATCGTCCAATAGCCCTCCTCGTCGACCGAAGGGGTTTTGCCGTCCTGCCCCGCCACCGGAATCTTGCTGCCGGCATCGTCCAGCAGCCATTCGTCGGCGCCGCCCAGCGTCCAGTAGTAGACACCCTCGAACCTGGCGATACCCAGCACAGGAGCGTCGGCGCCTTTCTCGCCGTCGCGGATCGTGATGGTCTTGCCGTCGTTGAACGTAATCGACCAACCGTCGTCCGACTCCGTATAATTCGTAATGAACTTGTTGCCGTTCAGGGCGTCGACGAGCGTCTTCAACGAATTCACCTGCTCCTTCATCGAGGCGATCTCCTGTCTGATGTCCGCGATCTCCTGACGGAGTCCGGAGTCGTCGTACTCGTCCGAACAGCTCCATGCTGCCGCTGCACAACATGCCGCGAACGCCAATAGCGTAAAGATTTTCTTCATAATACAAGATTTATTTGGTTTGGAATTTCGATGCGCCGAAAAACGGCCGCGTCGGACAGGAGCGATCCGCAGACACACGATGCAGGGAGCGACGGCCATGCCGCGCTCCTCGCACTCCCGATTACCGATCCGTATGACATAACTACGCCGTTTGATTCCGTTTGCGGACTTACACGACGCAAGGGGAAGGGTGAAGAAATCGACAGAAAAATAGCACGCAGAAAACTATCTCGTGTGATTCCGACCCGAAACCCGCGGGTGTAAATCGTTCATCGAGGCAGGTCTTCTGACTTATCCCGTCGACCGCGCCTTCCCGGTATTTCACCAGTGGCAAAGAATGCGATAGACTTCGCTCCCGAAAGGGAGGGGACTTACAGCAGCAGGTACTGTCGCGGATTCTCACCGCGTTCCCTATTAATTCCGACAGGAGAGGACTCCCGTTGCGGAAACCTTGACGCGGCAAAGGTATGAAAAAACGATCGGAATTCGCAAATTCCGTTTCACTTTTATTTCATTTCCGCCGTTTTCATGCGGATTCGTCGCCGCCGGGCCGGCGAACGCTGCTGCGACGGCCGGCCCATGCCCGTCC
>CEAH01005404.1_pt1 | contig 15687 bp, 9 predicted proteins | sample 557571 | NCBI WGS metagenome assembly CEAH01 (sample SAMEA3182092, study PRJEB8094) | gut metagenome | biome: human; feature: gut; material: Stool; isolation source: human stools | place: Canada | collected 2013-11-25
CTGTTATTCAGGTTGATTACATCATGCCCATGCCGTTCATCCCTGCGCCACCTGCCGGCATCGGGGGTACGGGCTCCTTCTTCTCGGCCAGTACGCACTCGGTGGTGAGGAACATGGAGGCTATCGAAGCGGCGTTTTCGAGCGCTACGCGGGCTACCTTGGTCGGGTCGAGGATACCTGCTTCGAGCATATCCTCGTAACGGTCGCTGCGGGCGTTGTAACCGAAAGCACCCTTGCCTTCGCGTACCTTGTTCACTACGACCGAACCTTCGCCGCCGGCGTTGGCGACAATCTGGCGGAGCGGCTCTTCGATGGCCCTCTTCACGATGGCGATACCGGTCGTCTCGTCGTCGTTCTCGCCCTTCAGTTTGTCGAGTGCGGAGATGGCACGGATGTAGGCCACGCCGCCACCGGGGATGATACCTTCTTCCACGGCTGCACGCGTTGCGGCCAGCGCATCCTCTACGCGGTCTTTCTTCTCCTTCATCTCCACTTCGGTGGCTGCGCCGACATAGAGTACGGCTACGCCGCCTGCCAGCTTGGCGAGCCTCTCCTGGAGTTTCTCGCGGTCATAATCGGAGGTGGTGGTCTCTATCTGCTTGCGTATCTGGTTTACGCGCGCCTTGATGGCATCCTTGTGCCCGGCACCGTCCACGATGGTGGTGTTCTCCTTGTTGATGGTCACCTTGTCGGCCGTTCCGAGCATTTCGAGCTTGACGTCTTCGAGCCTGTAACCCTTGTCTTCGGTGATGTACGTACCGCCCGTCAGCGTGGCGATATCTTCGAGCATCTCCTTGCGGCGGTCGCCGAAACCGGGAGCCTTGACGGCAGCTATCTTGAGGGTACCGCGGAGCTTGTTCACCACCAGCGACGAGAGCGCCTCGCCGTCCACGTCCTCGGCAATTATCACGAGTGCCCGACCGTTCTGTGCCACGGGTTCGAGTACGCCCATAATCTCCTTCATCGTGGAAATCTTCTTGTCGGTGATGAGGATAAGCGGCTTGTCGAGCTGCGCCTCCATCTTTTCGGTGTCGGTCACGAAATAGGCCGAAATGTAGCCCCTGTCGAACTGCATGCCTTCCACTACCTCGACGGTGGTCTCCGTGCCTTTGGCCTCTTCGACGGTGATGACGCCCTCCTTGTTCACCTTGCTCATGGCTTCGGCGATGAGGGAACCTATCGTGTTGTCGTTGTTGGCCGAAATGGTCGCTACCTGCTCGATTTTCTCGATATGGTCGCCCACCTTCTGGCTCTGTTTGCGGAGGTTCTCCACAACGGCTGCGACGGCCTTGTCGATACCCCTCTTGAGGTCCATCGGGTTCGCGCCGGCGGTCACGTTCTTGATGCCCACGCCGATGATGGACTGGGCGAGCACCGTGGCGGTGGTGGTACCGTCGCCGGCGTCGTCATTGGTCTTGGAGGCTACCTCCTTGACAATCTGGGCACCCATGTTGGCGAAGGGCTCTTCGAGTTCCACTTCCTTGGCTACCGTCACACCGTCCTTGGTGATGTGCGGCGTACCGAACTTGCGGTCGATTATCACATTCCTTCCTTTCGGGCCGAGCGTTACCTTTACCGCATCGGCGAGCGCATCGACGCCCTCTTTCAGAAGCTCGCGGGCTTCCGCATTGTATTTTATCTCTTTAGCCATGGCTATATGATTTATTTGCGTGTGAAATGATTAGATGATTGCGAAAATGTCGCTCTGGCGCATGATGAGGTATGTTTCGCCTTCGACGGTCACCTCCGTACCCGCGTATTTGCCGTAGAGTACCTGGTCGCCTACCTTGACCTCCATCTTTACCTCCGATGTGCCGGGGCCGACTGCTACCACTTTACCTGCGAGCGGTTTTTCCTTCGCGGTGTCGGGGATGATGAGGCCTGCCGCCGTCTTCTCTTCAGCCGGATTGGGCTGTATCAAAACTCTGTCTGATAACGGTTTGATTTTCATAGCTCTTAAACTGTTTTGAAGTTATATGTTATGTGATATCGTCTGCTTTTCGCATTGCGGCAGTATGTGTCGCACATTATATGCCAAACGCTCCGGCCGTACAAACTGTCACCCTTTGTATGCCAGTCTGGCAACAAATCGTATCGGCTGGCTGACAGAATTGCAGACGGGCGCTACGTGATTGCCGGCGGCCCTGTCGGCATATCGTAACGTTGCAAAAGGTTTTTTGTGGATTTTATGCTGAAAATATCCGGTTCGTTGCATATATATGTCTTGCGAAAAAAGATGTAATAATATTAACTATCAGCATTTTAATGTTTTTTTAATCGTATGTTTGCATTGCGTGCATGCAGACGGTCCGATGTGACGAAGATTTTTGGATAATCTTAAACCTACTAATTATTCATGAAAAAGAATCGGTTTTTTACAGGTGTTATGTGTACTTTGGCGGTTGTCGCACTCTCGGCCTGCGGGCAGGAGGCGCAGGAGCAACTGCAATACGTGAGCCTCAGCCAGGCGGGCTGTACCTTTTTCGGTACGGATAACGAGCCTTTGGCAGTGACGGTGGAAACATCTCCGGCGCAGTGGGCGGCGGAAGCATCCGCATCCTGGGTGAAGGCGGAACCCGGAGAGGACGGTACGACCCTTGTTCTATCAGTAGAAGACAATGATGGCGATGCCGAGCGAAAGGCTGCCGTGACGGTGACGGCCGGGCAGGCATCCCAGACGATTACGGTCTATCAGTTGGCACCCGACCTCTCCATCAACCGTTTCAGGAAGGAACGGATGTTCCAGAACGGCGGCGTAGTGTCGCCCAGCGGCAAGTACATCGGCGGTTTTACGAACAAAGCGATGGAGGACAATACGTGGGAATACTATCCTGTGATTATCGACACGGAGACCGGAGAAAAAATCAAACTCGGTCCGTTCCCTTCCGCACTTTTCAAATGTAGTCAGCCGTTTGCCATTACCGATTACGGCCAGCTTTTTATCTCCGACCATGAGAACGGTGGTTCGGTCATTTTCGACCTCAACGGCGACTACATGCTCTCCAGTATTCCGGAGGGTTGTACGAACCGGGGCAACGTGATGGGCGTTTCGGGCGACGGTTCCAAATGGGTAGGTTATGCAATCAGCGAAAAGCAGGAGGGAGAGCGCATCGGTCAGTACCGTCCGATAATTTGGGAGGACGGCGAGGCCCGGATGCTTTCCATGCCCGAGAAGAACTTCAAGGGCGAGGATTTCTCGGTAGGGGCGATGGCGCGTGGCATCTCCGCCGACGGCTCCGTGATTTATGGAACAACGTGGGACAACAGCGACGGAGCCATGATTTACTGGAAAGACGGCAAGGTCAAGTACGTAGGCGAGGATGTACACGAAATCAAGTCGGTAACCATTCCCTATCCGGAAGGCGACGAGACGTTCTACTATGCCAACGGAATAGTCAGCCAGGCCGAAATCTACAAGATGAGTCCCTCGGGCAACTGGATAGCCGGCGCTTATCAGGAGATAACGGTCAATACGGACGACTATTCGACGGTCGCCAGTTCGTGCCCGGCCTTTTACAATACGGAAACGGAGACGACTGTCGTATTGGAGGAGTACAGCGGTGCCAAGGGCGTGCATGTGACCGACGGGGGCATCGCATTCATTGCACTGCCTATGGCCGGCGGCGAAGTGTACGACCTCAATGCGGGAGTTGCCATCGGAACGGTAGCCGAATGGGTTTACAGCGAATACGGTCTCATCATTCCGTCGGATATCTTCATCAAAAGCGTTTCGCCGGACGGTCGGGTGGTGCTCGGTACGGGTACGGAACAGCCGGCGGGTATGAAGGGGAGAATTTACCCGTGGTACATCATTCCTCCGGCACAATAACAAAAAACTCTTTTCATAATTTTTACATAAGGTTATTTGACCGGTGGCTGGTCCGTGGTTTCGTCCGGTATCCGTCCGAAGGCGGATACCGGGCCGGGACCGGTTTGTTGCCGGCATCCCGGCGGCGAGGGAATTTCGGCCCGTACCGGACATTAACCGTCTATTTAGCATATTTTTAACTGACCTAATACTGAACAGACCATGGAAAAAAGATTGTGCGTTATCGCCGCGGCCTGCCTTGCTGCGGTGTCGTGTACGACCAAAGGGGAAAACGAACCGCAGCCGTCGCTCGAGGTGTCGCCCACTTCCCTCATTTTCGCGGCTGCCGCCGCCCCTGCCCAGGAGGTAACGGTCACGGCCGTCGGTACCGATTGGGAATACGAACTTGTAGGAAATGCCTCGGAGTGGGTCACCGTGACCGAAGACCGCACGAAAGGGCTCCTGACGGTCGGCGTACAGAATAATCCGCAGGCCGAACAGCGTACCGCCTCCCTGACGGTAAACGCCGCTGGCGGCAGCGGCATCAAGGTGAAAGACAAGACCGTGACGATTGTCCAGCAGCCGTCGGACACTCCTGTTGTCTATTCCATTACCGTGGAGCCCGCTTCACTGACTTTCGAGGCGGAGGGAGCGGCTACACAGAAGGTGACCGTGATGACCGAAGGCGAAGGACTTACCTGGCGTACCGAAGTGGATGAGGCTGCCCGCGGGTGGCTCACCGTGACCGAGGGCGAAGGACAGTTTACCGTGGCGGTGTCCGACAATCCCGATACAGTGGAACGTGCCGGCAACATCACCGTAATACCGAGTGAGGAGTCCGCCTCGCCGAAAGTGGTGCGCGTCGTACAGAAGGAGAAGGTGATACCCCCTTCGCTCGATATTGCACTCAGCAACGGTGCGACGCCCGAGGAGGGATTCGTGTTCGATTATCTGGGCGAAAACCAGAATTATTCCATCGATGTACGGGCCGTAAATATCGATTGGGACTATCGGGTGGAGTACGATTCCGCCGCGACCGACTGGATTACGGTTCGGAAAAACGAACTGTCGGACCGTGTCGGTTTGATGGTGCTGCTGAACAACAACAAAAACGAAGCTGCCGACCCGCGTTCCGGCCGTATCGTGATTTATACGGGCGAAGAGGGTATCGGCCCCTATGAGGTGAAGGTGACGCAGACCGGAAAACCCGAATTTCAGAGCACGATTCTCGAAAACGTTGAGGTAGGAACAGTGACCGGAACGAGGGCGATTGTCTATCCCAACAACGATAAACGGCAGTTGGCCTATACCGAGTGGAATATTACGCTGTGGGGTAGCGGTATCGAGTTCGTGTCGAAATTTGGCAAATATACCGGTTCGGGCGAATTGCTCCAGTTAGAGCTTGCGACGAATCCTATCGAAAAGAACGAGGAGGGAATTTACGTGATTCCGAACGGAACGTACGCACTTGCCCCGAATTTTGATGGCAAGAACGAAGATGGGACTTCGGTCGTTCCGGAGCCTTTTACCGTGAGCGGAGGCGAGCGGGGATTGTGGAATCATCCGTCGACGGCGAAAGGAACCTGGTACCTGCGGATGCAGGATGACAAGTACAACGGCGAGGAGGCTCGGATTACCGGCGGTACCCTGACGGTAACGGGAACAGGAGACGGTAATTACCGACTCGAATGGGATTTCGTCTCCGATGCCATGTATCATACGACGGGCAGTTACGAAGGGCCGCTTGCATTGGAGGTCGTGGGCTGATAAATATGGAACGGGACGGCGCCGTCAGACCCGTGACGGCGCCCGACCTCCATTCTTTTCATAGGTGGGGCGTGCGGAATTTCGGTTCCGTGCGCTTTTTTAATCCATAGTTTTTTATTCGCCGCATTGCCGGATGCGGTGCGTCTGCTCGATGCCGTATGGGGGTATCGTCGGGGCGCCGGGGAGCGGGCGGAGAAAGGGCGGCGTTTTTCGGTTGCCGGGCAGAAGGTATCGCAGTCCGGATGTTCCGTTCGTTCCGGTGTTACGCTCAGGTTTGTACGGTCGTCTGTGTATGGAGCCGCAAGCTGTGCGGCCGCCCTTTCACTCCGTCGTTTTACGGTTGTTGTCGCGTCAGGACGACGTGCCGGTGGTACTCTATCGGGACGGGAACGGCGATGCCGCCCATCGTGAGGGTTTCGTAGTAGATGTAACTCGCTTCGCCCGTTTCGCCCCATAGCTGTTCGGAGTCGGGAAAGAGTTCCGGAGTGGCCGTGAGAAGGTCGGGCAGCAGGAGGCGTTCGAGTCCCGATGCGTCCCGTTCTACCGATACCGGAAGAAAGGTTTCCGGCTCCGTCCATGCCTCGACGATTCCTGACGGGAATACGAGATGCGGGGCCGAATAGTAGGGCTTGTCTCCCTTTCGGAAAGCGGCTCCGAAGGAGACTCCCGCCGTACCGTCGCGCAGTATGAGGTGGATGGTGGCCGTCGCCCCGCCGAACCCCTGTACGCCGCTGCCGGCGATGCCCGTGACGGCATACCCGCCGTTTTCGCGGGCAATGGTCGCCGTCCCGGAAAATTCGGAGGTATTCGTCCAGTCCTCCGTAGTGGCGGAGAGCGAATGCCACTGCCATGTGCCGGAGAGGTCGGCGATGGGGGTACCCTGCTGCGATACGGCCACGGTTGCCTCGCTTCCCTCCGCCGAGCGTACCGTGACGGTTCCGCTCCGTACGCCGCTGCCGCTCCATGGTGCGGCGGTCACCTCCAGTGCCGTTCCGGTCACGGCGGCCGAGAGCCATGCGGTGCTTCCGGTGTCGGTTGCGGCCGTCAGTTCCGTTCCTCCGGCGGTGATTCCGCAGGTGCGGCGGCCGCCCTCCGGCCCGAATGAAAGTTGTGCCGGTTCGACAGCGATACCGGTATCGCCGGCCGCCTGCTGCGTAACCTCCAGTACCGCGAAGGCCCCTTCCGCATTGGTGACCGTGACCTCTCCGCGGCGTTCGCCGCCGTCATTGACGGTTGCCGTCACAAGGAGTTGTTTCTCCACTATCTCCGCCGAGAGCCATTCGGCCTGGTCGGACGTCACCAAAGCGGCGGGAACACTTCCTTGTGTTACGACGGAGACGGTTTTGGTCTGCCCGTCGCCCGAGGAGGCGAAAGTCAGCGAAGCGGGTTCGAGGGTGATTCCGTAAGCGGCGGGAATTCCGGCCTGCCGGATGGTCAGCACGGCTTCACCGCCTTCGGCATTCGTGACCGTTGCTGCTCCTTCCCGTGCCTCGGCGGAGGAGTTGGGCGCGGCCGTTACGATGAGCCGCTGTTTTTCGATGCGCACCTCGTACCACGTATCCCCGGCGGCCCGTTCCGCCCGGAAGCCGCTGCCGGCGGAGATGATTTCCGCCTCTTCCGTCAGGGTACCGTAGGCGGGAAGTTCGAGGCTGTCCGGCGACAGTACGACGGCATAGTCCGTCCCTTCCCCCTCGCTACCCTGCGTGACGACGACGGTACGGGAAGCCGCCCGGTCGGCACTTACCGTGAGGGTCGCCCGGCGTTCGCCGTCGGAAGCATTCCGGCTTGCGGCCGATACCGTGATACATGTTTCTTCCTGTGCCGTTTCCAGCCAGTCGGTCTCCTGGCCGGAGTAGCTCACCGAAAAACTGAAAGACGGAGCATCCGTTTCGACGTCTATCCGTTTGGATATGCCGGTTTCATCGAATGCGAACGACAGGACGGCAGGGGCAACTTCGAGCGTATGGGTGACGAGTCGGGGTTCCCGGTTTTTGCATCCGGCGGCGAGCAGAAGCACTGCCGAAAGGCAAAGAAGACGTATCGGACGGTTTGTGCGCATGGTATGGAGAAGGGTTATGATTTGCAGTTTCGGCATTTGTCGGGCAGGTTCCGCTTCCCGGTTACAAAAAGAACGGTTCATCCTATGGACGGATGTTCCGGCCACCGGTCCATTCGCCTCTTTTGTCCTGTCGGATGCGGGCGGCAGCGGCTTGCGGTGGACAACCCTTTTCCTTCTGGAGACGGGAGCGTGTCGCCGCCTGTTTCGGCTCCTCGTCCGGAGGAGCCGGTTATCGCGGTTCGGAGACTTCGGGGCGGGTACCCTGCTCTTCCCTCTGTTCCTCCGGCTCTTCCGTCGGCGGAGGCGTCGTGTCCCATCCGCCGCCCAGTGCCTTGTAGAGTTGTACGAGCGCGATGTATTCATCCCGGATGGCATTGCTGAGTCCTATCTGTGCATCGAAATACTGGCGCTGTGCGTCCAGCACGTCGAGGTAGTTGATGACGCCGTTGATGTATTGCAGCCGGGCGAGCTCCACGTATTTGCGCGAGGCCTGTTCGAGATTCCGTTTCAGGACGCACGCTTCGCGGGCGCTGTTGTAGCCCACGATGGCGTCGTTCACCTCCTGAAAGACCGTGAGTACCTTCTTTTCGTACCGTGCGCACTCCTGTTCGTAGGCGTGCTGCTGGGCCCGGTATTTGGCGCGTTTGGCGTTGAATGAGAAGATGGGAGTGGTCAGCGTCCCACTCAGCAGACCGTAGGGAGACTGAAGGATGCTCTGTATGGCGTCGCCTTCGAGTCCGTAGGCTCCCGTGAGGCGTATCCGCGGGAAGCGGTCGGTGTAGGCCATGCCTACCGCGGCGTTGGCCGCTATGAGCGCCTGTTCCGCAGCCCGGACATCCGGGCGCCGGAGCAGTAGTTCGGAAGGCAGTCCCACCGGCAGCTCCTGCGGTAGTTTCATGGCGTTGTCGAGCGACGAACGTTCCACGGGCCCCGGATACCTGCCTGCCAGCAGTGCGATTTCATTCTCTTTGGCGGCCACTTTCCGTTCCAGCTCCGGTACGAGGGTGGCGGTACTCGCAAGTTCTACCTGCGACTGCTGGTAAGAGGTTTCGGAGGTCAGGCCCCCCTCGAAACGTATCTTGGCCTGCCGTACCCCCTCCTGCCGGGTGGCGAGCGTCCGGCGGACAATGGCCAGTTCGTTGTCCAGAGCGGCCAGTTCGTAGTATGCCTGTGCCACTTCCGCAATCAGCGTCATTTGCAGTGCCCGCTGCGCCTCCACCGATTCGAGGTATTCCGCCACTCCCTTGCGGCGTGCCCAGCGGAGATTGCCCCAGAGGTCGAGCTCCCAGCCCAGCGTGAGTTTGGCTCCGAATTCGGGGCTGACGTCGGGATTGTTGCCTCCGTAATTCTCCCACTCCCGTTCGCCGTAGGCCGTCCCTCCTATCTGCGGAAGCATGGCGGCGTTGTCTATCCGGCGCAGTTGGGCAAGTTCCTGTACCCTTTCGGCCGCGATGCGCATATCCTTGTTGTTGGCGAGCGTGGCGGATATGAGATTCCGGAGAGTAGTGTCGGAATATACTTCCCACCACCGCATGTCGGCGAACAGCAGCGAATCGTTGTCGAGGGCCGAGTCGGAGAGGCGGTCAGGAAGGTTGAGCTCGGGACTCTGGTATTTTCTGCCGAGTACGCACGACCCCATTGCCGCCGCTACGGCGACGAGCAGCAAGGCCCGGAGGATGTGTTTTACGGTCTGCTTCATGCCCTCTTCTTTTTAAGCCTGTCGGTGAACTTGTGTATCATGACGAAGAAGAACGGTACCAGAACGATACCCACGATGATGGCGACTATCATCCCGAAGAAAACACCCGTGCCGATGTCCTGCCGGCTCGAAGAACCGGGGCCGCTCGCAAGCACGAGGGGTACCATGCCGAGGATGAAGGCCAGCGAGGTCATGAGGATGGGGCGGAAACGGAGCCTTGCGGCGTGTATGGCCGCCGTGGTGACGTTCACGCCGCGCTTGACTTCGGCCTGGGCGAATTCCACGATGAGGATGGCGTTCTTGGCCACGAGGCCCATGAGCATCACCAGGCCAATCTGGAAGTAGGCGTTGTTCTCCAGGCCGCATATCCATACCCCCAGATAGGCGCCGAGGACGGCTACCGGCAGCGAAAGCATGATGGCTATCGGTATCGACCAGCTTTCGTACTGTGCGGCGAGAAAGAGGAATACGAAGACGAACACCAGTCCGAGGATGTAACCCGTCTGACCGCCCGCCTTCTTCTCCTGATAGGAGAGCCCGCTCCAGTCGATGCCGATGTTTTCCGGCAGCTTCTCCCGTGCGATTTCCTCTATCACCTCCATGGCCTGTCCGGAGCTCTGTCCCTGTGCCGCTTCGCCGGTAATGGTGGCCGAGTTGAACATGTTGAACCGCTTGATTACCCCCGGCCCCGTGGTGTAGTAGGCCGTGCCGAGGGCGGTGAGCGGTATCATCACTCCTCCCGTGCCGCGCACGTAGAACATGTTGATATCGTCCTTGTGCGCCCTGTAAGTCCCTTCGGCCTGTATGTAAACGCGGTAGATACGGTTGAACATGTTGAAGTCATTGACGTACACCGAACCGGTAAAGGTCTTCATGGTGGAGAAGACGTCGGCCAGCGGGACGCCCGACAGTTTGACCTGGTCGCGGTCCACGTCGAAGTAGAGTTGTGGGATTTCGGGCTGCAGCGAGGAGGATACCTCGTTCAGCCTGCGGTCGCGGCCCGCATAGTAGATGAGGGTGTCCGACGCCTGCCGCAGGTTGTCGAGCGTGGCTTCGCCCCTTGCTTCCAGTACCATTTCAAAACCGCCCGACGTACCGAGCCCCGGGATGACGGGAGGGGTACGGAGCACCACCTTGGCCTCCGGATAGCGCGACAGTTCGCTGCGTACCTCGTCCATGATTTTGTCCAGTTTCCCTTTCTTGCGCTCTTTCCACGGTTTCAGAATGACCGTCAGCTCGCTGCGCGACTGGCTCGTTCCCACTCTGGAACTCGACCCCGCGACGCTCTGCACGTATTCGACGTCGGGGCGGGCCATGAGGTAGGCGATGGCGCGGTCGGTCACTTCGCGTGTCCGCTGCAGCGTGGCTCCTTCGGGCAGTTCGAGCTCCACGGTGAAATAGCCCTGGTCCTCTTCGGGGAGGAAGCTGCCCGGCACGGCATAGTTCAGCAGCCAGATGCCTATCACGATGATACCCAGCCCCGCGAATACACGTTTGGGTACGGTCAGACTCTTTTTAATCATCTTCTCGTAAGTCCGGTTTCCACGGGCGAGGAAGATGTTGATGTATCGGAAGACGATATTCTTTTTACGGCCGTTATCCGGTTTGAGCAGCCGGGCGCACATGGCCGGACTCAACGTGAGGGCCACGACGGTGGAGATGAGTACCGACGCTACGATGGTGACGGTGAACTGGCGGTAGAGCATGCCGGTGATGCCCGAAAGGAAACTCACGGGGACGAATACCGCGCAGAGTACGAGCGAGGTGGTAATCAGTGCTCCGCTGATGCCGTGCATGGCCTCTTTCGTCGCTTCGTAGGCTCCGATTTTCTTCTCCTCCATGATGCGTGTGACGTTCTCCACCACTACGATGGCGTCGTCCACCACGATACCGATGGCGAGGATGAGGCCCAGCAGGGTGAGCATGTTGAGCGAGAAGCCGAATATCAGCATCACGCCGAAGGTACCTATCAGCGAGATGGGGACGGCGATGATGGGGATGAGCGTCGCCCGCCAGCTCTGCAGCGAGAGGAAGACGATGAGGATGACGAGGAAGAGCGCTTCGAAAAGTGCCTTGTAGACCTCGTGGATGGATTCGGAAATGTAGGTGGTGATGTCGAACGGGATGAGGTACGAGATGCCCTCCGGGAAGGAGGCGCTTATCTCTTTCATCGACTCCCGGACGAGCTTGGAGACCTCCATCGCATTCGCACCGGGCAGCAGACGGATGTTCATCACGGCCGCATTGCCGCCGTTCAGCCCGCTCTCGGTGTTGTAGCTCTGTGCTTCGAGCGATACGCGGGCCACGTCCTTGAGGCGGATTATCGAACCGTTCGGGTTGGCGCGTACGACGATGTTCTCGAACTCCTCCACGGAAGAGAGCCTGCCCTGCGTGGAGATGGGGATGGAAATATCCACATCTTCGATGGGCTGCTGGCCGAGCACGCCGGCGGCCGATTCGCGGTTCTGGTCCTTCAGTGCGCTCTGCAAGTCCTGAACGGTTACACCGAAACTGGCCAGCTTGTCGGGCTGTACCCAAATCTGCATGGCGTAGTAGCGGCTGCCCACGTTCGATACGCCGCCCACGCCCGGTATTCTTCGCAGGATGTCCACCACGTTGAGTGTTGCGAAGTTGCTCAGGTATATTTCGTCGAATTTGTCGTCCGAAGAGAGCAGGCAGACGGTCATGAGTTGGTTGGAGGCCTGTTTCTCGACGCTGATGCCGTTCTGCACCACTTCGGCGGGGAGGCGGGCCTCCGCCTGTTTCACGCGGTTCTGTATCTCTACGGCCGCGAGGTCGGGATTGACCGATATGTCGAACGTCACCGTGGCACTGAAACTGCCGGTATTCGTGCTGCTCGATTCCATGTAGAGCATGCCGGGCGTACCGTTGAGTTCCTGTTCGATGGGCGTCGCCACGGCCTGGCTGACGGTCAGTGCGCTGGCACCGGGATAGCTCGCGCTCACCTTGACCGTCGGCGGTGTGATTTGCGGATACTGGTCGATGGGGAGCATCGTGAGCCCGATGAAGCCCACGATGACGATAACGATGGAGATGACCGCCGAGAAAACCGGTCTGTCTATGAAGAAATCGGCTTTCATGGGCTATTCCTCCGCATTGTTGTCCATGCCCTCCGCGGCGGCTTCCCCGGCGACAGGTTCCACGATTTCGACCGTCATGCCGGGCATCAGTTTATGATATCCCTCCACGACAATCCGTTCCCCGGGGATGAGCCCGCGCTCCACTATCATCATGTTGTCGGTTTCGGGACCGAGCTCGATGAATCGTCTTTCGGCTACATTGTCGGGTCTGATGACGTAGATGAATGCGCCGCCCTTCTCGATGATGACGGCCTTCGAGGGTACCACCACGGCTCCCTCGCGCACGTCGAGCAGCAGCTTGACCTTGGTGAACTGTCCCGGCAGCAGCACATGGTCGGGATTGGGCATCTCGGCACGTACGGAGAAAGTACCCGTCTGCGGGTCTACCTGCGGGTCGGCGAAATCCACCAGTCCTTCGTAGGGATATACGGAGTCGTCGGCCAACGTGACGGTGATGTAGGGGTTCCATCCGCGTGTCGGGTCCTGATGGCCGAGGTTTACGTTGCGTTCCTTGCTCCGGAGGTAGTCGAGGGCGGTCATGCTGAAGTCCACCCGTACGGTGTCGCTTTTGACGATGGTGGCCAGCAGCGATTTGCCGCCCGGGCCGACGAGCGTGCCGATATCCACGTTGCGTTCGCTGATGTATCCCGAAATAGGCGAGCGTACCGTCGTATAGCCGAGCGCCAGTTCCGCCTGTGCGAGGTCGGCTTCGCTCATGATTACCGCCGACACGGCGCTTTCGTACGAGGCGATGGCATTGTCCAGGTCGAGCTGACTGGCCGCATTCTGCTCGAAGAGCGGACGGATGCGGTCCAGGTCGCGTTTGGCCTTGAGTTCGAGGGCCTTGTCTTTCTGCAACTGGGCACGTGCGCCATCCACGCGCGCCTTATAGAGTTTCGGGTCTATGACGAAGAGCACCTGGTCTTTCTTGATGTAGGTACCCTCTTCGAAAAGCATCTCTTCGAGGTATCCCTCCACGCGGGCGCGTATCTCGACGAACTGCTGGGCCCGTATCCGGCCTACATATTCGCCGTAAATCTCCATGTCGTCCGTGGTTACGGTCTCCACTACGACGGTCGGATGGACCTCGGGCTGGGGACGTTTGCGGAAAATGAAATAGAGGGCTACCGCTATTATTGCCAGTACGACGGCTCCTGCAATGGCCTGGCGTTTCGTGAGTCTGAGTCTCTTCCTTTCCTTTTTTGCCATGGTTGGGCGTGTTTGTTGTTGCCGGTCATCTGACGTCCGGTCGGATTTTAAAACATACAAATATAGGGATTGGGGCGTAATTCCCCTCTTTCCCCCGCTCAAAATCTGTTTTCGCGACCGGGACTGTCCCGTTCCGGCGGGCTTCCTTTCCCGCGGACGGATATGTATCCATCTCTCTTCCAGCGGATATTGGTCAAAAGGAACGGACATCTGCCGTTCGTCGCGATTTTTTGTCGCACCGGGTTTTTCCGCCCTTTCCCGGACCGCAGAAGGGGATATGCCTTGCAGACTAATGATTATAACGTGGGTTCGGGTGCTTTATTTTGCGGGTTGGACGTTAGCGGCCAGGGCACAACCTCTTTTCCGGCCGTTCGGCTGCGGCCCTTCTTTCCGAAACGGTCCGATTTCGGAAAAACTCTTCTATCTTTGCCAAATCTTTTGCGGCGGGTAGATGGATTTTGCAGCGATATGGGACGCACCGACAATTTTAAAGGGATAGTTTACGCGATACTTTCGTCTTCGACGTTCGGTTTCGCACCGTTTTTCACGCTGATGCTGATAGGGGGCGGCCTCTCCTCGTTCGAGGTGTTGTTTTACCGTTGGGGTGTCGCTTCGCTGGCACTCGGATGTTTTGGACTCGCCGTGCGGCAGAACTTTCGCATCGGGTGGCGCGACCTCGGGACGGTATGCCTGCTGGGAACGGTCCGGGCCATGACCTCCCTGAGCCTCGTGATAGCCTACCAGAACATAGCTACCGGGGTGGCTTCTTCCATCCACTTCCTCTATCCGCTCGCCGTGGCGTGCGGCATGGCCCTTTTCTTTAGGGAGCGTATCTCGTGGCAGGTCGTCGTGGCGATACTCGTATCGCTGCTGGGTGCTGTCCTGCTTTCGGCGGGCGACCTGAATGCCGGCGGGCGACACGCTTTGGTCGGCATCGGGGCGGCCTGCCTTTCGGTGGTCTGTTACAGCACTTATATCATAGGGGTACGTAAGACCCGTGCCGCCCGGATAGATTCGGCGGCCCTGACGTTTTATGTGACCGCTTTCGGGGCGCTGCTTTTCGGCTGCTGCGGATTGCTGTTCGACGGCGGCATACGCCTCGTCACCGGCTGGAAGATGTGGCTTTGCGTACTGGGCATCGCCCTTCCCGCCACGGCCATCTCCAACATCACCCTCGTGCAGGCCATCAAGTATATCGGGCCGATGACCACGTCGCTTTTCGGCGCCATGGAGCCGCTGACGGCCATGGTTATCGGCATACTCGCTTTCGGAGAGCCGTTTACGTGGATGACTGCCGCAGGAATGGTGCTCGTCATAGCCGCTGTCAGTTGGGTGGTGCTCAACAACGCTTCCGGCAGCGGTGTCCGCAGGCGGGCCGGAACTGCCGGAGACTGGTAGGGGCACTGTTTCGCTATCCGTTCGGCGGTACCGCGGTAGGACGGACGTTCGGCCTTGTCAGTATCGGTTGCGGCCGTATATCTCTTCGAACGGCTTGCGGACTTTCTGCCGTACCGGGGCATCGGAATAGCCGAGCGTTATCAGCAGCGGTATCCGGCGTTTTTTGTCCACTCCAAGAAGTCGTTTTACCTTGTTTTCGTCGAACCATCCCACCATGCAGGTGCCGAGTCCGAGCGCGGCCGCCTGCAGGCAGAGCTGGTTGGCGGCTATGCCTATGTCCAGCAGCCTGTACTCCTTGTCCTGTATGACGCTCCCGACGGCCGAAAGCATGTTCTGTTTTTCGAGCACGACGGCGATGATGACGGGGGCTTGCCGGACGAATTTGTTCATCCCCATTCCCGCTGCCGCATCGCCGATGCGGTCTCTGAGTTCCGGTTCGTCCACGACGACGAACCTCCATGGCTGGGAGTTGTTGGCCGAGGGCGACAGACGTGCGGTTTCGATGCATTGCATCAGTTTCTCCTCCTCGACGGCCTTTCCCGAATAGCTTCTTACACTCTGGCGTATTCCGGCCAGTTCTGCGAATTCCATCATAGTGTCGTTAAGTTTTCATTTTTGCCGGGCGGACGAAGGGGCGGCCCGGCTG
>CEAH01042122.1_pt1 | contig 15601 bp, 12 predicted proteins | sample 557571 | NCBI WGS metagenome assembly CEAH01 (sample SAMEA3182092, study PRJEB8094) | gut metagenome | biome: human; feature: gut; material: Stool; isolation source: human stools | place: Canada | collected 2013-11-25
TCGCCAAGCGGTAAGGCACAGGACTTTGACTCCTGTATGCGTAGGTTCGAATCCTGCCATCCCTGCCACCTGACCCGCTAGCTCAGTCGGCAGAGCACCTGCCTTTTAAGCAGGGTGTCCGGAGTTCGAATCTCCGGCGGGTCACCACTCAGAAATGACCTTTGGATGTCAGGCAGCCGCACAGGGTGCGCCCGCCTCGACAGCAAAGGTCTTTCTTCGTTTAAACTTGCAATCGCTTCGCTGGATTGCAAGTTTATTTTTGATAAAGCCATCTCTCACCCGTTCCGTCGCTCCTCCTCTCCAAAATGCAAACATTTTATTGGTTTGCATTTTGGTTTTTCTCCCTACGCTTGAAAACAGTCGGACACCCTGACTTTTTGTCCATTTTACGAAAGGCAGGGTGTCTGTTTTTTTATGTCCAGAAAACAATTATTTAGACAGTCGAACAACCAGACTGTCGCAGAGATTTTTGAACGCTTCGTCGCGTCTCAGACCGCAAAAGGTGTAAGCGATAAGACCATTCAGAACTATCATTCCCATCTTCATTCGCTCCAAAAGCATTTGGATTTCTCCGCCCCGCTCGCCACACTGACACAAGAGGATTTAGACAATATGGTCATTTCCATGCGTCAGAGCGGGCTGGCGCACAACTCCATCAGCAGTTATCTGCGGGTGTTCCGCACATTCCTGAACTGGGCGCGGAAAGCAGGCTATACAGAGTTGGAGATGGCAAATTACAAGGACAAGGAAACCGTGAAAGAAACCTACACGGACGCGGAATTGATGCTCCTGCTCCAAAAGCCAGCCCGCAGCTGTGATTTCTGCGAATACCGCAACTGGGTCATTATCAATTTTCTTGTGAATTGCGGTTGTCGAGCGGGTACAATCCGGAACATTCAAAACCGCGATGTGGATTTTGAACGCAAGCAGGTCATTTTCCGCCATACTTTCGCCCGGAAATATCTGATGGACTGCGGCGGCGATGCTTTTACGCTCCAACACCTGCTAGGACATTCCACGCTCCAAATGACGAAGCATTATTGCGCCATTTTTGACAGCGACATTGCCGGGAATTATGATTTACGTTCCCCGCTCGCACAACTCTGTAAGCCCCGTGAGAGAATACGCAGATAAGCATGATGGGGCATCTTCTATATTATCGGCCAGGACTATGAGACCGGCCAGGCTGTGCCTGTCACTGGCGGTCAGCTGATGCTGAAATAAGGCGGAGGATACCAACATGATCGACATCGCGACTCTGCAGGCGTTGAACGCACCGACACGTGAAGAACGTCTGGAGAACCTGCAGAAGGCTGTTCAGACCGCATCGTTCCCGGAAGCAAATCCCGTTTATATCAACTGCCACATCCACACCACGTATTCCTTCTCTCCCTACTCCCCTGCCGCCGCTGTTTTTGCAGCAAAAGCAGAAGGGTTGTGCACTGCTGGTATCGTCGATCACGACACAACTGCCGGTGCAGAGGAGTTTATCGAAGCCGGAAAAATTGCCGATATGCCCGTCACAGTTGGAATGGAAGCGCGTGTCAGTATGCAGGATACCCCTCTATCCGCCGTCCATACCAACAATCCGGACCAGTCCGGTATCTCCTATATGACTTTTCAGGGAATTCCGCATCGGAATCTCGACCGCATGAACGAGTTTTTTGCTCCGCTGCGCGCGGCCCGCAATGAACGCACACGTAAAATGGTTGCTAACATCAACCACTTGCTTGTCAACAGCGGGATCCTGCTGGACTTCGACCATGACGTCGAGCCGCTTTCTCTGTATCGGGAAGGCGGAGCCATCACCGAGCGTCACCTGATGTACGCCCTGGCAAAGAAACTCACTGCGCAGTATGGGCGCGGCGAATCTTTGGTGCAGATCATGCCTTCCCTCGGTGTAGCGCTTTCTGAAAAGCAGGCCTCACAACTAATGGACACACAGTATATCTTAGGATTTGAACCTGCTAACACGACGATCCATGGCCGTGCAGAGGAACGCGCAAATAACCATATTGTTACGCTGAAACCACAGGATTTTGTCAAATACACAGTTCATTTTGATTTCTCCTTATAAAAAAATGCTGCAGGTCCAAAGACCTGCAGCATTTTTTCGGTTTTTACGAAGCCGCAATGAAAGATGTATTAGTCCATCATCGATTTTGTCTGTTCTTCGCGGTATTGGCGGGTGTAGAGGCGGTAGTAGGGGCCGTGGGCGGACATGAGGGAGCGGTGGGTGCCGCTCTCGATGATCTTGCCGTCATGCACGACCAGGATCACGTCCGCGCGGCGGATGGTCGACAGGCGGTGGGCGATGATGAAGGAGGTGCGGCCGGTCATGACCTTCTCGATGGCGTTCTGGATGAGCTGTTCGGTCACGGTGTCGACGGAGCTCGTCGCCTCGTCCAGCACGAAGATGCGCGGGTCGGCCAGCAGCGCGCGGGCAAAGGACAGCAGCTGCTTTTCGCCGGTGGAAAGGGTGTTGCCGCCTTCGCCGATGTCGGAATCATAGCCGTCCGGCAGTCTTGCGATGATCTGGTCGGCCGAGACGGCCTTGACCGCAGCCTCGATTTCATCCATTGTCGCGTCGGGACGGCCGTAGCGCAGGTTTTCCAGGACCGTGCCGGAAAACAGGTGCGGCGTCTGCAGCACGTAGCCGATGTTGGAGTGCAGCCAGAGCTGGCTGCGCGCGCGCGCGTCGCGGCCGTCGATGAGCACGCGGCCCTCCGTCGGCTCAAAGAAGCGGCAGACGAGGTTCACGAGCGTGGATTTGCCCGCGCCGGTCTCGCCGACGATGGCGACGTTCGTGCCCTGCGGGACCTTGAGGCTGAAGTGCTCCAGCACGTTCTCGCTGCCGTCGGGGTAGCGGAAGGTGACGTCCTGGAACTCGATGTCGCCGTAGAGCGGCTCCCAGTTTTCCTTCTTCGGGTGGAAGGCGTCGCCGTATTTCTCCGTGACTTCCGGCGTGTCGCGCACGTCGGACTCGGTCTCCATGAGCTTGGTGAAGCGCTCGACGTTGACCTGCACGTTGACGAGCGACGAGATGACCTGCACGAGCCACTGCACCGGCTCCATCATGCCCTGCGCGTAGTTCATGAACACGGAGAGCGTACCGATGAGCATCACGCCGTTTTTCGTGATGATGCCGCCGCGCCAGAGGACGATCGCCAGCGCGACGGAGGCGGCGAAGGCCGTCGTCGACATGAAGACGCTGCGGAAGTGCATGGCGCGCACGCTCATGCGCTTCATCTCGCCGGTGAGGCCGTCAAACTCGCGCTCGACCTTATCCTCGATCACGAGCGTTTTGGTGGTCTTCGCGCCGGTGATGCCCTCGTTGAACGCGCCGGTGATGCGCGAGTTCTGCTCGCGCACCCGGCGGTGGAAGAAGACGAGCTTCTTCTGGAAATACGCGCCCGAGACGACGAGGACCGGCACGATCACCATCACGCACAGCGCCAGATGCCAGTTGAGCAGGAACATCATGACGACGGCGAACAGCAGATACGCGATGTACCACACGCCCTCCATGAGTCCCCAGGCCAGCGTGCTTGCGATGCGGTCGGTATCCGACATGACGCGGGCGTGGATGTAGCCGACGCTGTTCTGGTTGAAATAGGAGAACGAGAGCGTCTGCAGGTGGTTGAAGGCCTCGCGCTTGAGATCCCGGCCGATGTAGAGCTCGACCTTGCACGCGCCGTAGGCAGAGATGTAGTTCGTGGCCGTCTGGACGAGCATGACCAGAATATAGAGGGCCAGGAAGCCGCCGATGCCGTCCATGGTCTTCTCGGCGATAAAATGGTCGATGGCGTGCTGCTGGAACAGGGGGATGACCGCGTCCATGGCGCTGCCGATCCCGCCCATGGTCACCATCCAGAAAAACAGCATCCGATAGGGCTTCAGATACGGGGCCAGCTTCGGGATGCCGAAGAACGGCAGGCCCTTCTTTTCTTCTCGCTTCATGCCGGCTCCTCCTCTCCGATGGACATCTGCATGTCGTAGATCTGGCGGAACAGGCCGTCCGCCTGCAGAAGCGTCTGCGGCGGGCCGTACTGCAGGAGCTTGCCGTGCTCGAGGACCAGAACGTTGTCGCAGTCCATCAGCGTCGTGATGCGGTGGGAGATGATGATCGTGGTCGTGCCGGCAAGATCGCGGCCGAGCGCCGTGCGGATCTTCTCATCCGTCTGGGTGTCGACGGCGGAGAGCGAATCGTCGAAGACCATGATGGGCGTCTTTTTCGTCAGCATGCGCGCGATGGCCACGCGCTGCTTCTGCCCGCCGGAGAGCGTCACGCCGCGCTCACCGACCATGGTCTGGTAGCCGTCTGCGAACTGCTCGATATCGGCGGCGATGCAGGCCGTCTCGGCTGCTTTGCACACGGCCGCGTGGTCCGCGCCGCAGATGCCGATGTTCTCCTCGATCGTGCGGGAGAACAAAAACGGCTCCTGCAGCACGACACCGACATGGTCGCGCACCCACGCCGCGGGCAGATCTGCCAGATCCGCGCCGCCGACCGTCACGCGCCCCTCTGAGGGCGCATAGAGACGGCAGAGCAGCAGCAGAAGGCTGCTCTTGCCGGAGCCCGTGCCGCCCAGGATGCCGAAGCTTTTGCCGGCCGGGATGGTGAAGCTGACGTCGGAGAGGACGTCCGGCCCCGTCTCATAGCGGAACGAGACGTGGTCGAAGACGATATCGCCGTCCATCGGCTGGGGCGCGGCGCCGGGCTTATCCTGCTCGCACGGGGCGTCCAGCACCTCCGCGATGCGGGAGACCGACACACCCATCTTGCTCATCTCCGAGATCACGCGGCCAAGACGACGGACCGGAGAGATGCTCATCGTGTTATAGATGGCGAAGGACACGAACTCGCCCTCCGTCATCTCGCCGCGCACGCACAGAAGACTTCCCAACACCACGACGAGCATGGTCTGGATGCAGGCCGTGGCGTCGCCGACGGCCCAAAAGTCCGAAAGCGTCCGGCAGAGCCGGACCCAGAGGGTGGTATAGTCCTCGTTCTGCGCTTCAAAGCGCTGGCGCTCATATTCCTCCCGACCGAAGGCGCGCACGACGCGCACGCCGGTCAGATTCTCCTGCGCGATGGTCGACAGCACGCCCTCCGACTCGTCGCAGGCGGTGAAGCGCTCGCGGATGGAGTTATGGAACAGCAGCGAATAGATGATGATCACCGGAAACAGAACTGCCGGGACCAGCGCCAGCTTCCAGTTCATCAGCGCCATGCACACGAGCGCGAATACGATCATGGCGAGCATCCGGAAGACGGAGACGAACTGCTCTTCAAAGAAGGTCTTGATGCGCTCGACGTCCGACGTGCAGCGCTGGATGATGTCGCCCGTGGGGTTTTCCATGTGCCATTTCCACGGCAGGTGCTGGATGTGGTGGTACAGAAGATCCCGGCTCGTCTTGACGAGCGTCTCGCCCGCCTTGGCGCTGTAGAGGTTCACGCAGTAGCGCATCAGGGCAGACAGCAAACCGAAGCCGGCCATCATGGCCGCCGGGATCCACAGATTCTGCCGGAGGTAGTCCACCCCGCCCAGCGCCTGCACGACGGGCCGGGCCGCCGCGACCTTCACCGGGCCGGACCCGATCAGCGAGTCCACGCTCACGCGGATGATCTGCGGGATGACGAGCTCAAACGCCGTAAAGAGCAGGCTCGCGGCGATGCAGGCGATAAAATACCGCCAGCTGCCGTGCAGCAGCTGCCCGAGCACACGCCTGTTCGCGCTGTTTTTCGTGTTTTTCAAGAGTTTTCGCCTCGCTTTCTAAAGACAGGCCAAGGGCGGAATTGGAACGCCCAATTCCGCCCGCAGAAGCGTCTTTGCGTTACGCGAGCCCAGTCAGGTCATAGCTGTCGAGCCACGCCTTGGCCGTCTCGCACACGCCGCGCAGGCAGGCTTCGCCGAACGGGCTTTCCAGCCCGGCGTTTTCGAGCAGCTTCGTAAAGACGCAGCTGCCGCCCTGCTTCGTGTAGGCCATATAGTGCTGCCACGCGTTGTCCTTGTCCTTCTGGAGCAGCGCCCAGAACTGGAGACTGACGGTCTGCGCGAGGCAGTAATCGATATAGTAGAACGGATTCACATAGATATGCAGCTGCCGCTGCCAGCCCTCGCCGTCGCCGTAGAACGGGATGCCGTCACCGAGCTTCACCCACGGCATATACACGCCCAGAAGCTCCTTCCAGACCGCGTGGCGCTCCGCCGGGGTCATCTCCGGCTTTTCGTAGACGATGTGCTGGAAATGATCGACCATCGTGCCGTAGGGGATGAAGGTCAGCGCGCCCGCCAGATGGCTGTAGCGGAACTTGCGGGTGTCTTCGCCAAAGAAGCCCTCGGCCCACGGCCAGGCGAAGAACTCCATGGACATCGAGTGCACCTCGCAGGCCTCCAGGCTCGGCCAGATATACGACTGCGGGATACGGTCGCGGTTGAGCCAGGCGGCGAAGGCGTGGCCGGCCTCATGCGTCACGACCTCGACGTCGTGCTGCGTGCCGTTGAAATTGGCGAAGATGAACGGCACATGGTAGTCGCCCAGGCTGGTGCAGTAGCCGCCCGCGCGCTTGCCCGGCGTCGAGAGCACGTCCAGCAGCTCGTTATCCAGCATGGTGTTGAAAAATTCGCCGGTCTCGGGCGACAGCTCCTCATAGAAGTGCTTGCCCTGCGCCAGGATCTCAGCCGGTGTGCCGCAGGGCTTGGGGTTGCCGCTGCGGAACATGAGGGCGTTGTCGGCGAAGTTCATGGGATAGGACTTGCCGAGGCGCGCGGCCTGCTCCCGATAGATGGAGCTTGCGACCGGCACGACATATTTGACCACGGCAGCGCGGAACTTCTCGACGTCTTCCTTCGTGTAGCAGTTTCTGCCCATACGGTAGTAGCCGAGCTGGGTAAAGCCGTCGTAGCCGAGCTTGCGGCCCATCGCGTCGCGGAGTCTTACGAGCTTGTCATAGATCTCATCCAGCTCCGGCTGATGCGCCTTGTACCAGCCGCCCTCGGCCTTCCAGGCCGCCAGACGCACAGCGTCGTCCGGGCTGTTTTTGAACGGGGAGAGCTGCGAGATGGTGTAGGTGCTGCCTTCAAAGTCGATCTGCGCGCCGGCGATGAGCTTCTGATAGTCCTGCACGAGCTGGTTTTCCTGCTTCAGCTCCTCGACGATCGCGGGGGAGAAGGCCTTGCGGCCGATCTCGGCGTTGACGAACATCAGATCGCCGTATTCCGCTGCAAAATCCTTGCGGAACGGGCTTTCGAGCATTGCCGCGGTCCATGCGTCGTCATAGGCGCGCAGTTCGGGGCCGGCCTCGTTCCAGAACTGCTCCTCGGCGTCATAGAACTTGTCGCGGGTATCGATGGAGTTGCGGACGCTCGAGAGCGTGGCGAGGGTGTCGATGTGCGTCGACAGCTTCTGCTGGGCGAGGAAGGCCTCGTGCGCGGAAGCGTAATCCGGCGCGGACTTCAGCTGGTCGGTCAGCGCCTGCAGCTGCTGCTTCAATTCGTCCAGATCGGGCCGCGCATACGGCATTTCAGAAAATTTCATAGGGTTCTCCCTTCATCATTGTGTTGTAAGGTTTATTATAGCATATTCGTCCGGCTGCGCGCAACGCCTGTGTCTTGCACTCGCGGGCAAATCGTGCCAGGATAAAGAAAAATGTCCACGCAGGAGGGATCTTATGGATCTGATCTTTGTGACGCCTGTGCAGGAGCTTCTGCCCGGCGCGTTCGGCGCGGCCTCTTATGGCATGACCGGCTGCTGGGACCCGGTAGTACCCGACACGCAGCGCTTTGCCCGCGACGTGCGCGGCACGGCGCTGACAGGCAGCTACGCCGATATCCTCGCACAGCTCCCGGCAAGTGCGCCGCAGGCGGCGATCGTCCTCTTCGGCAACGCGGGCGGGGAAAACGCCTTCCTGCGCGAGTTGCACCGCCGCCTCCCCTGCCCCATGGCGGGCGGCGCGGCCGCCATCGACCCGGTCACGGGCCGGAGCCATCTGATCCCCGGCGGCGGGGAAGCCGCCGTTTTGCTGCTGGAGGACGAGCGGTATCAGTTTGAGGCCGTGACGGAAAACCTGCACACGACGCTGCTGGAACGCTGCACGCTGACGTTCTCCGACCCGCGCGTGATCGACACCATCAACGGCTGCGACGCGCTCGCATGGTACCAGAAAATGCGCGCCGCCCTCGGCTTCGGCGAGACGGACTTTGAGCACGTCACGCTGACCGACCCGCTCGGCGTCAACGCGCATCTGTCGTGCGAGGGCGGAAAGCTCGTCTCCGGCCGGGATCTTTGCCCGCAGATGACGCTGCGGCTGGCAAAGCCCGAGACCGTCCTTCCCCGGATGCAGGCATTCTATGACGATGCGGACGCGCTTATCTTCGGCTGCGCCGGGCTCAAGGGCATCCTGCCCGCCGAGCTGCACAGCCCGGGCCTCGGCCTGTTCCTGTTCGGCGAGGTCTGCACCGTAAACGGTCAGGCCGAGTTCGGCAACCTCATGCTCTCCAAGCTGCGCATCACGAAACGGTAAAGCAAGGCCGCCGGACAAGTCCGGCGGCCTTTTGCGCTTATTTCAGGTGACCTTCCCGTCCAGGATCGTCTGCAGTGTGATCGAGCGCAGATAGTCGCGGATTGTCTTCTCCAGCCCCTCCCAGACCGGGAGCGTCAGGCAGTCCGGCGCGCGGGGGCAGGTGTTTTCCGGCTGGTCCAGACAGGCGACGGGCGCAAGCCCGCCCTCGGCCACGGACAGGATCTCATAGACCGTATATTCCTCCGGTGCGCGGCACAGGCGGTAGCCGCCCTGATAGCCGCGCGAAGTCTGCAGCAGCTCCGCCCGGCTCAGAAGCGGGATGATCTGCTCGAGATACTTTTTGGAGACCTCCTGCCGCTCGGCGATCTCCTTGAGCGAGACGAAGCCGTCCTGCTGGTTCTGCGCGATATCCAGCAGCAGCCGCAGCGCATAGCGCCCTTTGGTCGAGATCTTCATGGTACCGCCTCCTTTGCTTTTACCTTATCATGGATCAGCCTGGTATGCAAGCCGCTGGACGCGGATTTGTGCAGAATGCGAAACAGACCGGCTGTCCTGGATGGACAGCCGGTCTTTCGCCGCTTATTCGGTCGGCAGCTCTTTGCGGACGCGGGCCGCCTGGCGGCGGCGGGCGTTCAGACAGCCATAATAGGCCGGGATCAGGAAACAGTCGGCCAGCGCCCACGCCAGCGGGCTTGCCAGGCAGGCCGCCGCAAAGCCGAACTGCGGCACCCCCCAGATGCCCACCGCCGTGCGCGCGATCATCTCCAGAAGACCCGAGATGAGCGACAGCCGGCTGTAGCCCATGCCCTGGATCGACAGGCGGAAGACGTTGACGCCCAGCAGCAGCGGCGTGCCGTAGGCATAGGCGTAGCTTATGCGCTGCGTATAGTCCAGCACGCTCTGCGCCTCGTCGGCGTTCATAAACAGCAGCACCAGATACTGCGTGCCAAAACGCGCGATCACGATATATATCGCGCAGTAGATGATGCCGAGCAGCAAACAGGCGTACGTCCCCTGCCGGATGCGGTCATATTTGCCCGCGCCGAGGTTCTGGCCGGTAAAGTTGGTTGCGGCCATAGCCAGCGCGTCGAACGGGCAGCAGAGCAGCATGTAGATCTTTGAAGCCACCGCCACGCCTGACACGCAGACCGCGCCGAGCGAGTTGACCGCGCTCTGCAGCATGACGGAGCCGATGGCCGTGATGGAAAACTGCAGCCCGACCGGCACGCCCATGCCCAGCAGACGCAGAACTTCGGCCTTCCGCAGCCGCCAGTCGTCCTTCTCCATGCGCAAAACTTCAAAATGCTTCCGCATATACCACACGCAAAGCACACCGGAGCCCAGCTGCGAGACGACCGTCGCGATCGCCGCGCCGGCCACGCCCATGCCCAGCACGCAGACCGTCAGCAGGTCGAGCACGATATTGATGACGGACGCGATGGCCAGGAACCACACCGGAGACTTGCTGTCGCCGAGCGAACGCAGCACGCAGGCGCCCATATTATAGAGGATCGTCGCCGGGATGCCGATAAAGATGATGAAGATATAGTCATAGGCGTAGCCCATCTGCTCCTCCGGCGTGCCCATGAGCTTCAGCAGCGCCTGCGTCGTCGGCAGCGTCAGCGCCAGAAGCAGCGCGGACATCGCGATGCCCAGCCATACGCAGCCCGCCACATACCGGCGCAGCTGCCGGTAGTCGCCCGCGCCGAAGGCCTGCGCCAGCGGGATGGCCATGCCGGTGCACAGCCCGCCGCAGAAGCCGATGACCAGGAAGTTGACCGAGCCCGTCGCGCCGACGCCGCCCAGGGCCATCACGCCCAGCGCGTGGCCGACGATCGCCGTATCGACCAGCGAATACACCTGCTGCAGCAAAAGTCCAAACAGCACCGGGACCGCGAACTGCCAGATATCCCGCAGCGGCTTGCCGGTCGTCAAATCATGCGTCATGGTGCGGATCTCCTTTGCACGTGTTTTTGTCACGAGCATTAGTTATAGCATGTTTTTGGGAATTGTCAATTGATTTTTGTACGCATCGAACAATTTTTCTTCATTGATTTTGTGCATATCCATCATAAGCAAAACCCGGGGCGCGCCGCGTCCCGGGTTTTGGTCTTATTATGTTGCTTTCCTTTTATTCCGGCTCTTTTTCACCAGCCGGACCACAAGAACCGTCACGCCAGCGCCGACGAGCACCAGCGCGCCCACCGCCAGCAGCACGATTCGCTGCACATACGCGCCCCAGGTGCCCGCGAAGCCGAACGGCAGCTTCGTGCCGATCAGGTCCTTATAGTAGAGCATCTGCGTCTCATAGGCCGTGGGGTCTGCCTCATGCAGGGTCACGAGCCGCGCGCCGTGCAATTCCCCGGCGCCGTAGATATAAAAGCCGGTGCCGTTCGTGTTGACCAGATCGATGCCCTCGTAGGGGATGATGAAGTCGTTCACATGGTCGTGGCCGAAGAAGCCCGCGACGATATCGCCGCCCTGCTTCCACGCGTCGAATTCGCCCCCGTTCTGGTCCGGCGGGCACGGCGCTTCGCCGAGCGTCCCGGCCTCGATCACGGACGCGGCGGAATAATACGTCCCCTTGCGGCAGCCATAGCCCTCGACCGCGCCGTTTTTCTTCTCGCTCGCCGGAACGATGTCCATCGCGTCATAGATCTCCGGGACGATGATATGCTGGAAGGCGTAGGCCGGGACGGGCATCCCGCCGTTTTCCTCCGCCAGGGCAGCCTCGGTCTGCAGGTACCAGTCGAGCTGGTCCTGCCGGACCCAGTCGTACTTGCCCTGCCCCTCCGGCGCGTAGGTGCCGGAGTCGAAGAACCAGAGGTTCACGGCCGGCGATGCGCCGTCGGAGCCGTAGACGAGCAGGTTGTAGTTTCCAACGCCCGTCACGCTGCCGGCCTCAGCCAGGCAGCCGGGGTAGCTCTGATAATATTCCAGCTGCGTCTGCTTGTCCACGCCGCCCTCGTCGTCATGATTGCCGAAGACAACGGCAAACGGCAGCTCCCGCGCGGCGACCGGCTGCAAGATCGCGTCCAGCGCCTTCTGCGTGCGTTCCACGCTCCTGCCGGTCGACGGGCCGTGGATCTGGTCGCCGAGGAAGACGACAAGATCCGGCTGCGCCGCGTCCAGCTCCGCCTCGAGCAGCGCGATCGTCTCCTTCTGCGGCTTGTCGATATCCTGCGTATCGGCCACGATGAGGATGCGGAACTCCCCGTTTTCGTCAAACTGCAGCTGCCCATCCGCCTGCGCGGCCCGCGCCGCCGGGACGAGCGAGACCAGCAGCACCGCGCACAGCGCCAGCGCCGCCAGCATTCTGAACTTTTTCAAAGCAGATCGCCTCTTTATCTATAGGTTGAAGTCTATTGTAGCAGATTCTTCGCCCGCGCGCAACCGCGCAGCCGGGACGCAGAAGAGCCGCCGGAGGCCCGGCGGCTCTTTTTGTCTGTTTCAAAACCCGGCTCAGAGCGTGATCTCCTCCGCGCTCTGCGCGTCGCTGCCGATCAGGGTGCGGCAGGCGGCCGTGAGCGCGGCGACCTGCTCCGGGCAGCGGCCGATGTAGCGGCTGGGGGTGAGCTCGGCGCGGATCTCCTCCGCGCGCATGCCGAATTCCGGCCGGGCGGCCAGCTGGGCGACCAGATCCCAGCTCTCGCCGTTTTTCATCTTCGCGGTCTCCGCCATGGAGGCCTCGCGGATGATCTCGTGCAGCTGCTGGCGGTCGCCGCCGCGCTTGACGGCGGCCATCATCAGATTCTCCGTCGCGATGAACGGCAGATAATCCCACACGAGCTTCTCCACGATCTTCTCGTTGACGTGCAGCCCCTTTGTGACGTTCTGCACGAGCCGCAGCACGCCGTCGGTGGCAAGGAACGCCTCCGGCAGGCTGATGCGGCGGTTGGCCGAATCGTCGAGCGTGCGCTCGAGCCACTGGGTCATGGCGGTCATGGGCGCGTTCTGCGCGTCGGCGATGACGTATCTTGCCAGCGAGCAGATACGCTCGCAGCGCATGGGGTTGCGCTTGTACGGCATGGCGGACGAGCCAATCTGCTTGTCCTCGAACGGCTCTTCGACCTGCCGGTCGTGCTGCAGCAGGCGGATATCCGTCGCCATGCGGCACGCGCTCTGGCAGATGGAGGACAGGACGTTCAGGATCCGGCTGTCGAGCTTGCGCGGATAGGTCTGCCCGCAGACCGGGTAGCAGCGGTCAAAGCCGAACTCGGCCGCGATCTGCCGGTTCATCTCGTCGATCTTCGCCGTATCGCCGTCAAACAGCTCGACGAAGCTCGCCTCCGTGCCGGTCGTGCCGCGGCAGCCGAGGAAGCGGAAGGCCCGCAGCGTATCCTGCAGCTCCTCCAGATCGAGCAGCAGATCCTGCAGCCAGAGGGACGCGCGCTTGCCGATGGTCGTCAGCTGGGCGGGCTGGTAATGCGTATAGGCCAGCGCCGGCATGGCGGCATAGCGGTCGGCAAAGTCGCAGAGGTTCCGCATGGCGGCCTTCAGCTCTTTTTCGAGGTATCGCAGCGCCTCGCGGTAGATGATGAGATCTGCGTTGTCCGTGACGTAGCAGCTCGTCGCGCCCAGATGGATGATGCCCTTTGCGCCGGGTGCGTCGAGGCCGTAGGCGTAGATGTGCGCCATCACGTCGTGGCGGACTTCCTTCTCCCGCTTCGCAACGGCGTCATAGTCGATGGGGCTGACGTGCGCGGCCAGCTCGTCCACCTGCTGCTGCGTGACCGGCAGGCCGAGCGTATGCTCCGCCCGGGCCAGCGCCACCCAGAGCCTGCGCCACGTCTCGTAGCGCATATCCGGGGAAAACAGGTGCAGCATGGTCTTCGACGCGTAGCGCGAGGCAAGCGGGCTTTCATACGTCGGTTTCATGGCGGTGTCCTTTCTTCTCAGCGGTAGATGATCTCGTCGCGGCCCGCGCCGACGGAGACGTAGCTGATGCGCACGCCGATGGCCTTTTCGATATACTCGACATAGTCGCGCGCGGCCTGCGGCAGATCCTCATACTTGCGGACGCCGGAGATATCGCAGCCCCAGCCGGGGACGGTGGTGAGGACGGGCTTGGCCTCGTCGATGACGGCGGTGAAGGGGAAATCATCGGTCCTCTCGCCGTTTACTTCGTACTGCGTGCAGACGGGGATCTCCTTCATGTAGGACAGCACGTCGAGCTTCGTGAGCGCGACCTCGGTCGCGCCCTGGATGCGGCAGCCGTAGCGGGTGGCGACCAGGTCGATCGGGCCGACACGGCGCGGACGGCCGGTGGCCGCGCCGTATTCCGCGCCTGCCACGCGCAGCTGCTCGGCCTCTTCGCCGAACCATTCCGCGGTGAACGGGCCCTCGCCCACGCAGGTGGAGTAGGCCTTGACGATGCCGACGGTCCGGTCGACATGACTGCCCGGGATGCCCGCGCCGACGCAGGCGTAGCCCGCGTTGGAGGAAGAGGAGGAGGTATAGGGGAAGATGCCGAAGTCGATATCGCGCAGCGCGCCCAGCTGGGCCTCAAACATGATGTTCTTGCCGGCCTTTTCCGCCTCATAGAGGTACTTGCTGGTGTCGCAGATATAGGGCGCGAGCTTCGAGCCGAACTCCTGGCACCAGGCGAGCATGTCCTCAAGCTTGTAGGCTTCCGCGCCGTAGACGTTCTGGATGGTCAGGTTTTTCCACTCGAGGATGCTGGCCAGCCGCTTTTCGAGGTACTTCGGGTACAGGAGCTCACCCATCATGATGGTCTTCTTCTGATACTTGTCGGAATAGACCGGCGCGATGCCGCGCAGGGTGGAGCCGTATTTCTTGTCCTTCAGACGCGCTTCCTCCAGCCCGTCGAGCGCGCGGTGGTACGGGAAGACGATGGTCGCGCGTTCGGAGATCTTGAAGTTTTCCGGCGTGACGCTGACGCCGGCCTTCTGCAGGGTCTCGATCTCGCCGCACAGGCTCTCGAGGTCGATGACGACGCCGTTGCCGAGGACGTTCACGACGCCCGGCAGGCAGATGCCGGAGGGGATGAGATGCAGGGCAAATTTGCCGTATTCGTTGACGATGGTGTGGCCCGCGTTGTTGCCGCCCTGATACCGGCAGACGATATCATAGTCGCTTGCGATGAGGTCGACCATCCGGCCCTTGCCCTCGTCGCCCCAGTTGATGCCTACGATCGCACAGTTGCTCATAATGCAGTACTCCTTATCCGTTTTTTCACGCAATTTCTGTTTTATTTTTCATTCCTGGCCGATTATATGCCATTTTCGGTGCTTTGTAAATGTGTGTTTCGTAATGTTTCCGATAAGATAAATTTATAGGGCCGATTAGGGTTATCTATTTTACTTATTTCCTGTCTTCCATTATAATGGGAATGTTGACAACGCCGGTCCGCCGGCTGATTTGGAGGAAATTATGCTCATCAGAACGCCCGAACAGGACATTGAACGCGTCCTTTTTACCGAGAAAGCCATCGCCGCCCGCGTCGAGCAGCTCGGCGCTGATCTGACCGCCCAGCTTGGCGACAAGCGCCCCGTGCTGGTGTGCGTGCTCAAGGGCGCGTCGTTTTTCTACATTGATCTGTGCCGCTGCATGAACTGCGCGATCGACATGGATTTCATCGCCGTCTCCAGCTACGGCGCGTCGGCCAAGTCCACCGGCGTCGTCCGCCTCATCAAGGACCTCGACAACAACATCACCGGCCGCCACGTCGTCATCGTCGAGGACATCATCGACTCCGGCCTCACGATGCAGTATCTGCGCCAGCTCTTCTCCGCCCGCAACCCGGCCTCGGTCACGACCATCTCCTTCCTCGACAAGGCGACGCGGCACCCGGAGAGCTACAAGACCGACATGTGCGGCTTCGAGATCCCCGACGAATTCGTCGTCGGCTACGGCCTCGACTACGCCAACTACTACCGCAACCTGCCGTACATCGGCGTCCTGAAGCCGGAGTGCTATCAATAATATTATCCCCATCACAGCCGCCGGAGGATGCCTCCGGCGGCTTTTTTCACCAAAGGCTCCCCTTCCAGGGGCCGATTCCCCCTATCAGGGGGAAATGTCCCGAAGGGACAAAAGGGGTAGGGATGCTGT
>CEAH01018143.1_pt1 | contig 15334 bp, 5 predicted proteins | sample 557571 | NCBI WGS metagenome assembly CEAH01 (sample SAMEA3182092, study PRJEB8094) | gut metagenome | biome: human; feature: gut; material: Stool; isolation source: human stools | place: Canada | collected 2013-11-25
AATACTATGAGTTCAATCACTGGACGGAAAGTGTGCGTGCTTACTATACCAAGGTCCAATACAAATACACTGGCGGCAATTATTTGTTATGGTTGCATAAGATTGGCTATGCGGAAGACCCAAGGTATGTGCGTGAAGTGATGAAAGTAGTAAGTCAACTATGATCAATCCTGAACTGACGATGGAGAAGCAATAAAAACCATAATATGAGTCGTTAAAAATGTAAATGGATGATGTAATCTCATGAATACTCTTTATCTTTAAGTTCTAATACGTTTATGCGATATGGCATCAGAATTTATACAGTCAAAGGGCATTGCGATATACAATGCCTCTTTTTAAGAAAACAGGCTGGAAGAAAGTTTACAGGCCGGAACCTGGGCAGTGGACAACTTTCTGTCTTCAATGGCTTGTGCAAATGAAGAAACTCAAAAAAGAATGATATGGGGTACATTGCTTCATCTGAGAAAGGTGGCTTTCAGCGATGAATACACAACCTATTTTTTAGGAGCCAGCTATAATCACATCTTCTCCCATCCTCTCATCCGTTCACACTTGAACTATATGTTCAGGCCGGCGGATGTCACAGACTTGCTGGATTATGCTTCGAGGAACTTTCAGGAAGGTGACAGCCTGCAAAAGTCGTTTTGCTACATTGTTCTGCAGCTGCAACTCTCGGGACATGTGGTGGTTTCCGATTTGATTCAACCCGTCTGTAAACAATTACAGGAACTATATGAATGTATCAGACAGAATCCAATTCCCCGATACAAGAATGCCTATGTACGTTATTCGTTTCTGCTATGCTGTTATCGGATTCAGCTATGTGACAAGAGTCCGCTGGAGAAAGAAGAGCTGTATGTCTTGTTGTACAAGGAATGGAGAATCATCACCCGGATTATTTCCGTATTCTCCGACATTGTGGTAGGTTGTGAGTTTACCAACTTTGCCAGCCTCACGGCCAACATGAAAGGCCATATAGAGTTTGCCCATCTGTATGTGAAAGCTGCGTGGACAGATAAAGGGAAACGAAACAAGTATAGCGGTAAATCTGGAGTTGACCACTTACAGAAATTAGAAGTAGAAATGCAGAGACAGTCCGATAAAAAGAATTCGTCATTAGATGAACTATACAGAATTTTATTCAAATAAGAAAAGGTTCATTGTATCTGTACAATGGAAGTTATTTGTTTGATTTATTTATCAAAAATATATATTACAACGTTAATCAAACTTTGATTACTTTTGTAAAATACATTCAACTTATCATATGGGTAAAAAGAAAAATAAGAAGAGAAACCTAAATACTTGCTATGTAGAAGTCGAAAAAAACTTAGGAATGTGGCAGGACTATATGCAATATGGTCCGCAATACGACACGAATAATGATTGTCCGATAAATCCAGGTGAATCTGATATGGTGGAACAACTTTCTTTCAAGAAACTGTCTGTAGATACCAGAAAACAACTTCGCGCAACCATGGTTAATTTGGTTCTTGATTACTGGCAAACAGAAAGGCTCATACCTGAAGGTGCTATCATTAAAGAGTTTAGAAACGCAGTCATAAAGGAAGTCTACTATATTTCTGGACAATATGCCAAGGACAGCGAAGAATTGAAATACATGTTGAACGAATGTATAGTTTCTACCATCAATAAAGAACTGAAAAAAGAGAAACAAAGCAACAAATGATATTAAAGTCTTGACCTTACCAGTAAGAAGGCGTGTTTTTCTGCTTTTCTTGTAATTTATTCCATTAAAACGCATTACAAAGAGAATTCCAGATGTGAGATGAATAATAAAATTCTGTAGATGCTATCATGTAGTTAACGAATATGCATAAATTGCATAATGGTACGTATATGTGATTTATTATACGGTTTCAGTGTTAAAAGTGAAATTTATTTTTCTTTTTGTTTACAACAACAAAAGAAAACCTTATATTTGCCACTGGAGCTATACCTCCCATTGTCGGCATCGGAATGATGTCTTCAACCGGATAACATATTCCGGACCATTTTCTTCATTATAGCTCCGTCCGCACCTTACCTTACTTCTTTTCAGCGGACACAATCCATTGGAAAGGCCGGTAACCTTTCCCATCATTAACCTTAATCACACAAGCGATGAAGCAACTAATGCTACTTCTATTCGGTGCAGGAGTTGTGACAGCGGGTGCACAGTCCCCCGGCGGTGTCAAAGGAACAGAGTTGTGGTTCCAGACATTGCCTGTGACGGCAGACCTTCAAGGCGCATACCGCTGGATGGATCTCGCAGGGGATTCCGTAAAATTGCGTTCTCTTGACCGCAGCGGAAAACCGGGAAGCGAATACACCCAGACCCGCTCCTTCGCGCCGGCATTCAATTTTCATCCGGCACTGTACCTTTCAGGAGGAAGCTACGGAAAAACAGCTTCCTTCAAGTTCTCCAACTTTTCACAGGCTACTGTCTTCAGTGTCTTTGCCCTGCCTCCCGAGAGTCACGACAAGGATATGCTGCTCTATTCCCTTGACGGGAGGAAAGGCGGCGGATCCATCCTGTCCAAGGACAAGGCCGTACGTGCCAACGGCACGGAGCCGCTGGACTACGGAAAGGACACGGGAGAAGACCTCTTGTTCTCCTCCTCTGACAGACAGTCTGCTACAGACTTCCGGGAGTCCTCCGTCCGCGTGCTCACCTATCTGAAGAGCAACCGTCCCGGAACGGGCCTTTGGGGAGAAAACTCCGTATCGAATCTGTTTGTCGGCGGTACTTATTCCGCATCCAATCCGCAGTTCAGCACCGGTTATGATGCAACGGCATTCGGGAACAACCGTTTTGACGGCTATTCCCCCGAAGTCATCATCTACGGACGTTACCTCACCCCGGCAGAACGCAGGAAAGTGGAAAGCTACCTGGCCGTCAAGTATGGAATCACCCTGAACAACTCCTATTTGGACAGTGAAGGCAACCTGATATGGGACAAGGACGAGAACTTGGGTTATCACCACCGGGTGACAGCCATCGGCTCGGATGCCGCTTCCGCTCTCTACCAGCCTCTCTCCACCACTTCCTACGAAGAAGAGCCTGTCTATGCCACCTTGCGGGCAAACGATACTTTCCACGACGGCAATTCCTATGCGGAGTCGTCCGTCAGCCGCCTGCTCGTCATGGGGCGTGAATACGGCAATCCCTTGCCAGACAAAGGGTACATCTTCTGGGGTGACGACAACGGTCCGCTGACCACCTACACCTCACCGGCAGATACCCTGTGGCACATCATGCACCGTACATGGACGGTACGCAGCAATGTACCGGCATCGGCAGACAGCACCTCGGTACGCTGGAACGGCACGGGCATGACCGTTACCCGGAAAGGCTTTCTGGACACCATCGAGCAGGACTCAAGTGCGACCGAAGCCTTTGCCGTCACACCGGCACTTCCCGGCCGTGAAGGAGCTATCTCCTTCTATTGCCCCCTCAGTCATCCCACTTTCGACGCGGGCTTTACCGGCTCCGGCGGCAACACCTGTGAATACGGCTACCGCTTCGACAGGGAAGGAAACGTCTATGTCATCTCCGGCGGACAGGCCGGCACTACTGCTGTGGCCACCGGAGTCAGCGGCAGTGCCGTTTCCATCCGGAGGGAAGACGGGCAGGTCTACCTCCGCATTGACGGTATCGGCAGCCAGACGCGTACCATTCCCCTGCCCGAAACCTCCGGCTCAATGTCAGGTCTTATCCGGGCCGTCACCTCCGAAGAACCGCTGCGCATAGCCGCTGTACGCACCGGCGGCATCGGTGACACGGGAAACATGGCAGAACTGAGCCATGCGCTTACTCCGGATGACGAGTTCTCGCAGTATTGCCGCAACCGTACCCTGCTGCTCATCGACCCTAGCGGGGAAGGCAGGTTCGATACGGAAGACATGATAGCCGTGAAATGCTCCCGGCCGGACCTCATGCGCGGAAAGACCGTATTCCACAACCTGTTTTGGGATTTGGACGGCAGCGGCAGCGATGTCTTCACCTTTGCCTATTATGACGGACTGGCGGCAGATGCCGTCCCGACCCCGTCCACCTGTGAGGACGGCAAGCCCCGCAATGACGGCAGCATCGACATTGACATCCGCATCGGCACCCCCGTCTATGACTATGTGCTCTCAGCCGATACGGTAGCCGGCGTATCCAAGGATGAAATCATTGCAAGCGGCAAGTTCACCGGAGAGGCTCACCGCATTGACGGACTGGCTCCCGGCACCTATACGCTGAAAGTCACCCAGGGCGGCGGCAACGACATCTACGGAACAGGCGGACCGCTATACACCACCTATGTACACGACAAGCGGATCTTCGCATCTGGAGAAGTCTCCTGGACGGTGACAGGAACCAACTCCAACTACCGCCTCGGTGTGGAACCGAGAATATCCGACGACATCACGCAGTTCGGCTTTGATGTCAGAGGTGACAAGGCATATATGATTATCGACGGACACACGAGCCTTACCCAGTTTATCCGCATCAAGGAAGGAGACGTCCTCACGCTGGGACTGGAAGGCATTACCGTATCGTACAAACTCAACGGCGAGGTCATCCGCCGCTTTACCCAATGGAACATCCGGGCATGGCGTCTGTGCATCAAGTTCGGAGCCGGTGAAACACATATTACCGGACTGACCGTAAACGGAGAGCCAATTCCCGATTTCACCCATTCGGGCAATGTACAGGTTGAGAATCCCAAGACAAACACAGCCCTCTTCACGGTACATGTAGGCAGTGAGTGCGACCCGACACTCCCCAACGGAACAGAAAAGAAGGAAGGTTCCCTCATCGGCTGGTCAGACCGGCCCGAAAACGGTGAAGGAAACAGCCAAGGAAACGATAACAGGGACGATTCGTTCCAGGTAAAGCCTGACGGCACGACCGGCATCTTTGATGTCGTGCTGGAGCAGGACCAGCCCGGGGATGTCACGCTGATGGTATTCGACGCTTCCGGCAAACTGGTTCACGAGCAGTTCATGGAAGGCGGAACAACCAAACGTTCGCGCTTCGAGGCACCCGCCCCAGGAGTCTATGTAGTCAAGGCCATCGGTCCGGATTGGGAAAAAACCCGGAAGATTATAGCCAAATAGTTCAACTAAAACCGAAATATCATGAAACGGACAATTATCATCGCCGCATCAGCCGTGACGCTGGCGGCAGCCGGCATTGCCGGTTCGCATTATCTGTCCGGCCAGTCTCCGAATGCGCAGCTCCAGATGGAAACGGCATCGGAAATCCGGCAAGAAAAATCCGAAGACAGCGGCAGGAAGAAAGAAGACGGCAGCCGTCCTGCAAAGGCGGCAACTGCCCACCGCACTTCTTCCACTCCGATACAGGCAGCAGGCACGACAACCGCCTATGCCACCCTCCGCTACGGTTCGGTCGGTATTCCCGAAGGGAAGACTGCCGACAACCCCGAGGACAACATCTTTGAAATCAACCTCTCCCGGACAATTCCGTCGGACGCCCGCGTTTGGCTGTGTTACGAGCTGCAGGGTGCGGATCACTCCGGAGCCGTAGCCAAGAGCATCAACGACCGTCCGGCCACCGGCGGTTATATGGCCACGGCATCCGACGGCTGGACCCATGTCCGCGAGGAGATTCACCCGACCTGGCTGCATGAAGGCGTCAACCGCGTACTTTTCACGGCTCCCGAAGGCAGGAGCTATTCGGTACGCAACCTGCATGTCGAAACGGCATCGGGACCCGGGCAGGCACTTACGCTGTCACAAACTCCGGTAGTCTATGACGACCTGGCCTATGTGCACGGCTTCGTCCGTAACGGGGTTCGGACGGTCAAGGCAGGACATACCGTACTTACATTGCAGGACGGCGAGTTCGAAGGCATCGTTCCCGTATCGGGCAGCAGCCTCACGCTCAGTGCCACTACCGCCTCCGGCAAGACCCTGACCGCTTCCTTCCCGACACTGAAGAAAGGCAAGGCAGATTATGAACGCACTTTTCAGACTCCGGCTGCCCGGACGACAGGGAAGCATTTTGCCCAAGACAAGGCAGACAGCCTGAAAAATGCCAACGGTGCGCTGTTGGTAGACCATGGTGTCATGCTGGCAGCCAGAAAGCTGACCATGCGTCCCTTGCGTGAAATGGACCTGCCGGCACTGGATTTCGGCATGACCAATGTCACAGCCGAGGGAGAAGGCGTACGTTTCCTGCCGCACGGCACACACTTCACGGAGAAGGGAGCCACCGTCCGGTTGAAGTACGACCGCACCCGCATTCCGAGCGGCTACACCGAAGACGACATCCGTACCTATTATTTTGACAACGACACCAAACACTGGGTGGCGCTGGAAAGAGTGAAGGTCGACAAGCAGGAAGCCTGCGTAGTGTCACGAACCACCCACTTCACGGATATGATTAACGGTGTAATCCAGGCACCCGAATCGCCGGAGACCGAAGGATTTGCACCGACCATGATGAACGACATCAAGGCCGCCGACCCAACGGCCAAAATCAACCTGATTGCTCCGCCGCAGGCCAACAACCGCGGAACGGCCAGCCTGCAGTATGCCTTTGAGATGCCGCCTGCCCGAAACGGCATGGCCCCCTCACTCGGCATCCAGTACAGCAGCGAGGGCGGCAGCGGCTGGCTCGGTGAAGGATGGAGTCTTTCCGTACCTTCCATTACGCTGGACACCCGATGGGGCGTGCCGCGCTATGACATGACCAGCGAGACAGAAACCTACCTGCTCTCCGGCTCCATGCTCTCGACCATGGACGACAAGGGACAGATGGGTGTGGCCCACCGTGGAGACAAGATGCCCCGCAAGGCAGACCGGCAGTTCTATACCCGTCAGGGAGGAGACTTCAGCCGTATCATCCGCAAGGGAAGCAGTCCGGCAGACTATTACTGGGAAGTCACCGACAAGCAGGGTGTGAAATACACCTATGGCGGTGAAGGTGCCGTTCTGAAAGGCACGTTCACGGATGTTTCCGGCAATACCCGTGAGGTGATTTCCGAGTGGAAACTGCGCAGGGTGGAAGAAACGCACGGCGACTTCATGGAATATGTGTATGAGGCAGCCGATGAAGATGTCCGTGGCGGCTTGAAAGCCAAGGCACTCTACCTGAAAGAGGTGCGTGCCGGAAATGCAGGACAGGAGCCCCATACCGTCGTGACGTTTGAAGGCGACAAGACCCGACAGGTGAAGACCAACAACGCCCGTTACGGCTACCTGACCTCTTCCAACCGCCTGCTGGAGAAAGTGACGGTGAACTTCCGGGGAAACGTGCTCAGAAGCTATGCTTTTGAGTACCGGAACGGTGCGTTCAACCGTGAACTGCTCGCCGGTGTGCGCCACCTGGACTCTAACGGGCAGGAGGTGTCTTTCCAAAAGTTCAGCTACTACGACGACGTGCAGTCCGACAAGGGATATGTCCCCTTCAAGGACAGTCAGGAAACGTGGAACACGCACAATGACGGGCTGGATGCCGGATTTGTCAATCCCCTGCAATCCGTCACCAAACGGTTCAGCGACAAACCGACCGCATTGGGAGGATCTGCTTCAACTTCATTCAGCGGCTCATTCTATGCCGGTGTCGGTATTTTAGACGGCAGTCCATGGAAGGGCAATACAGCCGGCGGTTCCTACAATTATTCGTCGGACAAGAGTAAAGGTTTATCCACATTGGCGGACTTGAATGGCGACGGTTTGCCCGACAAGGTATATCGAAAAGGAGGTGCTGTTTACTACAGACCTCAGAAAAGAAGTTCTGGAAACAATGAAGTTCTTTATGGAGATGCAATAAAAGTATCAGGCATCTCAAGTTTCTCAACATCCAAGAGTTCTACAAACTCGGGCGGTGTAAAAGCTACAGTAGGATACATGAGTCTGACTGTAGTCAAGGGAAAGGATTTCTCCAAGACCAAAACCAAGACTACCGAATATTTCAGTGATATAAACGGAGACGGACTGGTTGACCTCGTTTCCAACGGCAAGGTTTATTTCAACCATCTTGAGTTTGACAGCAACGGCAATGCAGTGCCGACATTCACGTTAAGCAGTGCTGACACTCCGAGTCCCATCATCTATAGCGGAAAGATTGACGCTTCGGTAATTACCATCGACCCCGAAGAGCAGGCGGAAGCCATCAAATCTTCTCCCATGGAGGACATCGTGCGCGTATGGCAGGCTCCCCGGGACGGTATGGTCAGCATTTCCGGGACGGTCAGCCTGATTGCACCCGAAGGTGACTACGACAAGGAAGAATATGCCAAGGCAGACGGTGTGCGTGTATCCATCCAGAAAGGCAAAGCCGAAAGATGGAACTTGAAAATTGCCAAGGGAGATGCTTCGGCACACCCGGCTTCTGTGGACGCATTTGAGATAAAAAAAGGCGAACGCATCTATTTCCGCGTGCAGTCCGGTACGGAAGAAAAGAGCAACGGTGCTTTTGACAAGGTGGCCTGGTCACCTGTCATCACCTATGCCGGTACGACTGAGACCTTGCCGGGAGGCTATTCCACGACGGTTTACAAACCTGCGGAAGGTGCGGTATATGATGTGAATACCGTTGCCAATGTGGAAGGTGTTCCCTTCTCTGTATCAGGAAAGTTCAGCAAACCCGTCACTACGGATGATGTCGTGCTGCGCATTATCGGTTCAAACAACAAAAAGGACGATAACGGCAACGATAATCCGAATTATACGGAGCAAGTGCTCTTCACAAAGACCTATCCCGCAGCAGAGAAGGCGGATGCCGTGGAGGTATCCGCCAGTATCACCAATGCCGAGAAGTTCCCGAACGTAGGGTTTGAGATTGCATCATCCTCCAATGTGAACTGGGAGCAGATCCGCTGGATTCCGTCCGTGACCTACAAGGATTCATCCTCCGTTAACCAGACGCTTGCGATTCCGGCACATTACAGGATGTTTACCCATGGAGTGAAGGAAAGCCATTCCTATACGTTTGCTGCAACGGATACGGCGGTAATTGTCAAGCCCCGTATTGCAGTGGCAAAAGGATTCAACGGTGACGTGACCTTGACGGTAAAGACAGCGGACAAGCTGCTGGCGAAAAAGACTTTCACCATAACAGAAGGCACTTTGAAGACAGATGTGCTGAAACTGGAAAATCCCGGCACCGAAAAGGTCTGGTTCGAGTATCATTATCCCGGTACGTTATCGGATGATGCCCTTACCGTTGCACGTGTGCTGTTGCAGGCCGATACGCTCGGTCTGCCGAAGGACAGCGTGAACGCCGGATTCTATGCGGAAGGTATCAACAGCGGTTTCGGTATGCTGTACCGTGGCTGGGGTGGCTTCGTTTACAATGCTTCCGAGGGACGCTATGGCAAGCCCATTGACGAGGCTCTGCTCAAACTTCCGGAGGATGAGAATGCCAAGATTGACCCGTTGACCCTGCCTTTCACACCGATAGGGACAGACCAGATGTCTCCCGACCGCTGGATTGGACAGCGTCAGGAAATCTACCTGACAGCTGCTGAAGCCGGTACGGCCCGACTGGCAGAACAGGACGTGGTCATTACCAATCCGTTGGATAATCAGGTGGATGTCGCAGGTCTGGCTGGTGATTGCCTGCAAGGAACCGGTGCGGCTGCTGTTACACTGGTTTCAAAGAATAAGAGTAACGTAAATCAAAGCGGTGCTTTGGGAGTTACTTTAAGCGATGCAAGCGGAAGTGCGGAAAGCGAAGTAACGATGATGGATATGAACGGTGACGGTTATCCGGATATTGTAGCCGGCGGTACCGTGCAATATACCAATACCCAAGGAGGCCTCAGTGGAGAAAAGTACAACAATATCGGCAATGCCAATTCAGAAAACGCATCAAAAGCCTGGGGTTATGGCGGTTCACCGGTTGCATCAATCTCCACGATTGTAAATTTCAACAGCAACCTGCAAAATGCGAAAAAAGCAGAAAAAGCTTATAGGAACAGCTTTAACAAATCCGCTTCTGCGCAAGAATCTGCACCTGCAAATCCGGATGGTGACAGCAAGAAAAACACATTGTCTCAGGCATTGAGCCAAATATCTATTTCAGGCAGTGCTCCTGTCAATACGGATAATGCCTTGGAATCGTTTGTTGATGTCAATGGAGACGGATTGCCGGATAAGATAGTCAAAGGCAAACAGGTCCGGCTGAACATGGGTTATGCTTTTGCTGAACCGATTGATTGGGGCTTGGAACGTATACAGGGCGGTAAAAGCCGTTCCTACAGCGGAGGTGTCGGATATGATATAGCATCTTCCAGTGTATCTGCCGGTATTGGTCTGGTAACATCTGAATCAGACGAGGAATACAATCTGATCGATATTAACAGTGACGGTTTACCGGATAAGGTTCATAAGACTGGTTCCGGAATCAGTGTTGCCTTGAATCAAGGAAACAGCTTCGGAAATGAGTTTATTTGGAAAGGTCTCAGTTCATTGAATGAATCGGCTTCTACATCTGAATCAGTCAATGCGGCCTATACCATCTACATTCCCATTCCCATACCGTTTGCTCCGATTAAGGTTGTGACCACTCCTGGAGCATCCACCGGCCACAGCATCAGCCGCCCCACGTATGCCTTGCAGGACGTGGACGGTGACGGCTATCTCGACATTGTGGAATCCGAAAAGGAAAGCGAGCTGAAAGTGACCCGTTCCACCATCGGCAGGACGAACATGCTGAAGGCAGTCACCAACTCGCTCGGCGGTACGTTTACGCTGGACTATGCACATACTGCTCCCACATACGGGCTTCCCGGCGGCAAATGGGTGATGTCTTCCCTCACGGTGGATGACGGCATCCATGACGACGGTCCGCTCATGACCACCACCTTTGAATACAAGGACGGCAAGCGCGACCGCCACGAACGCGAGTTCCTCGGCTTCGGCGAAGTGATTACTAAGAATCTGGATACCGAAAAGGAAAATGCGCTCTACCGCAAGTCCGTACAGAAGTATGACGTGTCCGGCTACTACACGCAGGGCAACCTGGTCAACGCTTCCGTGGAAGACGCAGCCGGAAAGGTTTACACCGAAACGCACAACGAATATGACGGCTACTACCTGACCGCAAAGGGTGACGAATATACCTTTACCGCACAGTCCGTACTGTGCAGCGACCGCGCTTCCGCCTTCGTACCGCTCCGCTATACGGCAAACCTCCAATACGAAGGTGCCGCCCAGGGAATGATTACCTCGGAGGCATGGAACGAGTATTACCTCACCGGTCACCACGGTGAGCTGAAATCCTACAGGTTCAGCAACAAGGGCAAGCTCGGCAGCAAGGGAGACGGCAAGTTTGACTACCAGACCTCCATCCGCTATACCTCCAACAGCAGCAGGAACATCCTCGGATTGCCGACCGATGTGACCGTGACCGGAGGGGACGGAAAGGTCTACCACCAGGTATCGGCGGTATATGACACGAAGTACCCCAACCACCTGACCAAGATAACGCAGCAGCTCGGAAACGGCGAAGCCGTCACCGACTACCGTTATGACAGCTTCGGCAACATCCTGCAGAAGACACTTCCGGCCAATGCCAAGGGACAGCGCATGTGGTACAAGTACCGCTACGAGCCGGAAATGAACATGTATGTGGAACGTGTGGAAGATGCGTTCGGCTACCGAAGCGAGGCAGGCAATTTCGATTACCGCTACGGCATCGCCAAGGAACGCCGCGACCTGAACAACTTCTACTACGAGACCGATGTGGACGACCTCGGACGCATCACCGGAGTACGTGGCCCGAACGAACTGGCTACGGGTGTACCTTATATTATTGCATTCGAATACAGCCCGAAGGCTGAATTTGCGGCAAACGGCATCACCGCCCCGGCATACGCCGTGACGAAGCACTACGACATCCAGCATCCGGACGATGACATGGAAACCGTCACCTTCGTGGACGGCTTCGGCCGGCCTGTGCAGGTCAAGAAGGACGGCGTGGTCACTTCGGCATCCGAAGGCACGGTGTCCGATGCACAGAATGTAATGATTGTCAGCGGACGCAATGTCTATGACGCATTCGGACGTGTAGCCAAGGCTTATTATCCCGTCACGGAAGAACTGGGCAAGCGTACGGACTTCAACAAGGCATTTGACGGAGTGTCGCCGACCGTAACGGTGTATGACGTGCTCGACCGTGCCACGGAAGTGACCCTTCCTGACGAATCCAAGACGCTGACAGCCTATACCACGGATGCAGGCAGCCGGGCATTGGTAACTACCGTGACCGATGCTTTGGGCAACAAGCAGGCTACCTATACCAACGGCAGCGGCAAGACCGTCATGACCAAGCAGCTCAGCGGTCCTGACGGAGAAATCACCACCACCTTCGAATATGACGGCATCGACCGTCTGGTCAGAGTAACTGATACCGAAGGCAACATGACGACCTCCGTATATGACATGGGTGACCGCCGCACCGAGGTGAACCATCCTGCAAGCGGCATCACCACCTTCACCTATGATGCACTCGGCAATGTGCTGACCAAGCAGACTGCCAACCTTGCCAAGAAAGGCAAGTCCATCACCTACGACTACGATTATCACCGGCTGACGGGCATCAACTATCCCGACCACCCGGAGAACAACGTGAGGTATTACTACGGCGGACGCAACGCCTCGCAGAACCGCATCGGTCGCCTGATGCTCCGTGAGGACGGAACGGGAGCCATCGAGTACTTCTACGGCAAGATGGGCGAAGTCACCAAGACCCGCCGCACGCTGATTGTGCCCAACCAGGCGATTGCCACCTATGTGACGCAGTGGACCTACGACAGCCACAACCGCCTCCTGGAGATGATCTACCCGGACGAGGAAAAGGTCACTTACTCCTACAACCTCGGTGGTCAGTTGGAGAAGGTACGCGGCTACAAGTCCTACGGCTATGACTACGTGAACCGCATCGGCTATGACAAGTTCGAGCAGCGCACCTATCTGAAATACTGCAACGGAGCGGAGACCTTCTACACCTACGAGCCCGCACGCCGCAGGCTGCAGAACCTGACGGTCAACGCAGGCGGCAAGTCCATCATGGACAATGCCTATGCCTACGATGCCGTGAGCAACGTGCTCAGCGTTGCCAACAAGGCCGCACTTCCCGAAAGTGGAAAGGCGGGCGGACAGATGGCGCATGCCTATACGTATGACGCACTCTACCGTCTGGCAAGTGCTACGGGAACCTATGCCGGATCGGACAGCAAGACCGCTTCCTACCGGCTGGAGATGGGCTACGACAACATGCACCGCATCGTGTCGAAGAAGCAGCATCTCACGCAGCAGGGCGTGCAGTTCGACGGTACGCTCCATGTGGGCTATGACCTGGCCTATACCTACGGCAAGACTGAGGGCAAAAAGTTCCAGCTGGCCGAAGTGAAGGATGCGAACTACCGCACGGAAGAGAATCCGGATTCCGTGGCCAAGGTGGACAACAGCCACATTTATACTTACGATGCCAACGGCAACCTGGTCTATGTCAATACAGGCCGCATCAAGCAGGACGGCGCGTTGGATTCCACCGCAGCCGAGCGCAAGCTCCGCTGGGACGAGGAGAACCGCCTGACAGCTTCCGATGACAACGGCTTCGTGACCAACTATTGGTATGATGCCGACGGTGAACGTACGGTGAAGACCTCCGGTGAGGGTGAACAGCTCTACGTGAACTCCGAGTTTGCGGGCGGACGCACCAACACGGCGAAGTTCTCGCTCTACGTCAGTCCTTATCTGGTGGCCAACCAGGGCGGACGCTACACCAAGCACATCTATATCGGTTCGCAGCGTATCGTTTCCAAGATTGGCGACTTCGCCTCCTATGGTTCCGACCCGAGACGCATCCAATATGCCGGCAGTGAGACGGACGGACTTTCTGTTAATTATAAACAAAAATATTCCGCCCAGCAGCAGGTAATTAAGGATAATTATGCTATCTTTGAGGTGCCGTATAACGGAACGGACAACAACAACTATGTGGATGGACAGGGATTCTGCTGCGACGACGGTTCTCCCGAAGCTGCACAGGCCCGTGCCCTGGCACTGGAAAACAACTTCCAGGATCCGGACGCATACGAGAAGTTGCAGTTCTACTACCATCCCGACCACTTGGGCAGCAGCAGCTACATCACCAACCTGGACGGCGAGGTGGTTCAGCACATCGAGTATGTGCCGTTCGGCGAAGTGTTCATTGAAGAGCGGAACAGTATCTGGAATACGCCTTATCTCTTCAACGCGAAGGAATTCGACGAGGAGACGGGATTGTATTACTATGGTGCGAGGTATTATGACCCGAGGCTGAGTTTGTGGATAAGTACAGATGCTAAACAGGAAGAAAATTTAAATGTATCAACTTATATATATACATTTAACAATCCTATAAAATACCAAGATCCTGATGGAAATCTTCCAATAGAAACTATATGGGATGCTACAAATTTATCACTAGGTATTAATAGTTTTATTGGAAATATCAAGAAAGGGTCACTGGGAGCTGCATTGGTGGATGGTGTTGGTATTATTGCAGATGCTGCTGCAACAGCATTACCTTATATCCCTGGAGGTGCAAGTAGTGCTATTAAAGCATATCGTGCAGGTAAAACAGCGTCTAAAACGACTTTAAAGGCTGGAAGCAAAGCACCCTCAAAAATTATGGATGCTGCTTCTAAAGAATTTCCTTCACGAAGAGCCGCTTTTCGACAAGCAAAGCGAGATGCTGGAATACCAACAAGCAAAAACTTTAGTACACATGTAAAAGGAGATGCAGCGAAAAGTGGGGATAGTGGACGAAGAGGTATTGAATATACATTTGATACAGAAGGAGCATATGGATCCCAATTTAATAGATCACTTTGAGGGTCATGTCTATAAGGATGGAAGTTTTGATAATACACCTCATTTTAATATTCATCAGAAGCCTGGTACTCCAAGACTTAAAAATGAGACTAAGCATTATCCATATACCACTAAAAAACAACGAAAATGATTAATTTATTAAACAAATATAATTTACTTGATGATTTGAGCATCAATGTTCCGATTCAGGTAAGAGAACTTCGTTCTAGCAAAAGTAATATAAGTGTAATAGACTATGATTATTTAGGATATGCAAGAGAAACTGATTATAATTCTTTTGCCAATCAACTCTATGATTATTTGCACAAGGATATAGCATGCAATCAATTTATACTTGTCACATATTCTAGAGAAATGAAAGATAGTCAAATATTAAGAAGAAGCTTTAAGTTTAATTTGGAAAATTATTCATTTAAAGAAAAATGTATAACATATTGTTGCCATGTTAATAAGGAATATATTTTATTTATAGGTCTTATTGATATTG
>CEAH01027961.1_pt1 | contig 15314 bp, 26 predicted proteins | sample 557571 | NCBI WGS metagenome assembly CEAH01 (sample SAMEA3182092, study PRJEB8094) | gut metagenome | biome: human; feature: gut; material: Stool; isolation source: human stools | place: Canada | collected 2013-11-25
GTATCAGATAGACCATATGTATCGAATAGTTTTCACTGTCATGTAACAGAAGATATTACACCGATTGAAAAACAGGATTTGGAACATAGATTCTGGAATACAATGAATGGTGGAAAGATACAGTATGTGAAATATCCTGTAAACTATAATATCGAAGCGATTAAAACTTTGGTACATAGAGCTATGCAGATGGGATATTATGAAGGGGTAAATTTATCCTTAGCATACTGTGATGATTGTGGTCATCAGGAATTAGAGATGGATGTGTGTCCAGTATGTGGCAGCAGAAATCTAACAAAAATCGAAAGAATGAATGGTTATCTGTCTTACTCCAGAGTACATGGAGATACCAGATTAAATGATGCTAAGATGGCGGAAATTGCTGATCGAAAAAGCATGTAGTGGTAATAACAAAATAAACGAAATAAACAAAATAAACAGGACTCTAAATTATAGTTTGGAGTCTTGTTTTATTTTAAAATTGCGGCACACTTGTCAAAGAAAAATAGAAGGAGTAAAATAACAGCAATCAAAATAATAACTTATAGTCTTAGGAGATATAACTATATGAATTTATATAACTGGGGGAAAATAAATAAAACAAATATAGAAGCATATGTACAAAATAAAGACTATAAAGGATTGCTGAATGAATATTATACTATGTCAGGAATGTCTTTAACGCAATTATCAAAATCCTTTCAGTGCTCCAGACGTGCATTGGGTAGATATTTATCTGGGGAACGTCAAGTACCATTTGCAATCGTTAAAATAATGCTACAATCGGTAGAAGTCGAAGCAAAATCAGCAGATGATAATTCTGATGACAATGGAATGTTCGTTTGGTATGGAGGTAAGGATACTTTATTTAATATTATGCGAGCTTATCGTGTTTTACATCTTAAATGGAACCAGTTTGATGCGGCATGTAATTTAAATATACCAATCGAAAAATTATCCGAATATGAAAGCGGAAAACGTAAAATTCCAATTACAGATCTGCAAAAAATTATGGAAGTTTATGGATTAAAATTGGAGGAATTATTTCCCGCACTGGTTTCATATGATGGAAGAAAAACATTTTTACCACTAAAACCTGTTAGTATATTTGAAATTGATGGTGTAAAATATAACCTGCTTGAAGATGAAATACCATTATATGTTAATCCAGAAAATGAAGAATTACTATTATGGCCAAGTTTTCCAATTATGCGATATGATAAAGATGGTACAGCACTATTAAATTATATGCCAAAAGAATTAACAATAGACGAATATGTAAATACAGATGATTTAATTTTTTTGAAAGAAGATTTAGAGACATATTACGAGTATGATTTTGAGGAAAAGAAACTGCCGCCAGTGTATAAACACCTATTGGAAGAAACAAGTGACAAAAAATGTACACGACAGATATATGACAGAAAAGTTTATGGAATAACATTTTTAGACGATTATAAAGTAAAATTAGATGTTAGTCCTAAAAACATTACATTCGATTTACGTGATTATGTTTTTTCAGACAGTATATGGTATTCGATGCTTCAAGATGAAACATATTTTAATCAGGGAAAGCTACAATATGTCGGAAATGAAATCTATCAAAATCTGTGTATTGTATGGCCAGACGGACAATATGTTCGTATCATCGAATTATATTCAGATAAATATCCATCTAAGTATTTAGCCCAGAAACGCGCAATAACATCAAATACAATTTATGAAAACTGGACCTTATACAAATAAAGCGAGGAAATCCTCGCTTTTATTTTGCCCTTTTTTGCGGTTTTTTTATACATATATAAGTAGAAAAAATAATATTAGGAGGATTTATAAATGAAAGTTGCGAGTACTCACGAGTTAATTGAAAAATTACAGGCATATGAAAAAGAGAATGGCATTGGAGCGATTATCGGAATCGGTACTTATTGTGCCGGAGATAGAGAAAATCAGTATGTAATCGAAATTGCGAATGATTCTAATAGAAACAGGGTATTTATACACGATGATAATTATAAAGAGACCAAAATTGATATTTCTGCAGTACAGGATAATGAGTTATTCCCTGACAGAAGAGTGAACATTCAGGATTTCGAGAAATAATTACAGCATAAAGAGGGGGTAATATGAGAATATCAAAATATACAAAGAGTTACAAAGAAACGAAAATTGATATTTCTGCAGTATCAGATGATGAACTATTCCCCGACAGATGAAAGAACAACATATGTAAATAAAGAAGATATAATTTCTCAAAAATACACCAAGTTTCTTTAGATGATTGGAGGAATAAATATGTGCATGTATTGTGAAAGAAGAACAGACGTAAAATTTGGATGGGAACAACCGAAACTTCCATACCATAGTGATAATCTAAACGAAGGTAGACTGAATGGAAATGTATTGGAAAATGATAAATGGGACGGTGTTATTCATGATTATCAAACCACTACTCCAGAATTAGTTCTCACTTGTCCTGGTTATTTTAACGGAGAGGGTGTTGGTTCTATTTGCATTCCAATAAAATATTGTCCGGAATGTGGAAGAAAATTGGGAAATAAAAAATCATAAGAAATGAGGATTTCCAACGCTCAGGATTTGTTATAAGGAAAGATATATTATGGTAAGAATTAAAGATGGAAATTATATAGCAATATTCCACGATAGAATGATTGAAGTAAAAGCAGATTCAAAAAAAGATGCTTATAATAAAGCAAAAAGATATTTTGAATCCAGAGAACATAGAGAATTATTTGATGGTGAGCTAAAAGTGTGTCAGATACCATCTATGATAGGTATTCTTGATGAGTAAATAAAACGCTGATTTCAGAAAAGGAGAAAATATTATGAAAATAAAATCTGCTGGTGATTTTGACATTTTTAAAAGATTAGATGAAATTGACTGCGAACTGCAAGATTTTCATATTTCTGCTTATAAGTGTGATTTATTATACAAAGAACAAAATAATTTAAAAGCTGAACTACGACAAAGAGGATATAAGATAAATCCTGACGGAAAAGAGAAGGGTACTAATAACAATCTTCTAGCAAAAACATCTTTTGATAAATTCAAATATACACAGAATGAAAAAGAAAGAACTCTGCATATTTGGATTCCATTGTTTGAAGAAAAACTGGATAATCAACATTTTTTTTGTGAACAACCACATATGTATCTGATTGTATGGAATAAATGGGATAGCAAGAAAAAGTGTAATAAATTATGGGCAAAATTAGGAATCGGGGATTTAGACGATTTCGATTATACCTGCGAATTTGAGCATCCAACACCGGAACTTATCCATGAAGTCATTAACTGGATGTTGGATCATGAATATGCCACTATATCTGATATGGATGATGTCATAAAAATTGTAGATGCTTTTCAAAACCGACCGGTAAGAAAGAGAAAAAGATATTGAGGAGGTATGGATATGAGTAAAACCGAGACAAAGGATGTTATTGTATTTACAAACAAAGAAGAGTTAGATACTTATAACGAAATGTTGCTGAATGGATTTATGAAATATCTGAGTAATAGACAAAAGAAAAACCATGATGTGGTCCATGTCGGGGCAAAAGTTCTACTAATGCAGGATGAGGATTTTGTAAAAAATTTTCTTACAAATTTAAAAATTGCAGAAAAAACGAAAAATAAGGAAGAAAATTTTATTAAAGATGGGAACCATATGAAGATAGAAAACGGAGAATAAATAATCGTAAAAAAATTAGTATTAAGAATAAGGAGTACAAATATGATTAGATTTGAACATTATCAATACAATTTTCATAAAAATAAAATACAGTCTATTTATGAGAGGTCATTTCCTCAGTCAGAAAGATTTGACTTTGATATTCTTAAAAAATGTGATAAGGAATTTAATGTGCATTTAAGCTGTATTTTGCAGGATGATGAGCCTGTAGGCATGCAATTTACAGTAGAATTACCAAATGATATTACATATCTTATGTACTTTGCCGTAGATAAAGAATATCGTAACCAAAGTATAGGTTCAAAGGCACTGCAAAGACTTGTTTCTTCAAAAGATAAAGTAATGCTGATTATTGAAAGACCTACAGATGAACTAACAGAAAGGCGAAAGAACTTCTATCTCCGCAACGGATTCTATAGCACAGATATTTTCTTTGAAGACATGGGTATTCACTATGAGGTACTAATATCTGATAAGAACTATAAGCCTACAGAACAGGATTTATTAAATAGATATCGTTGTATGACTAATAATGAATTGACTTGGAAAAGGATTAAAGGTACATTTAATACTGAAAACATAAAACTTATTGAATAGGGGCAAAACACTATAACAATTAAAGAGATAAGGCAAATTGCAGGATTAACACAGGAAGAATTTGCAAAGAAATATGAAATACCAGTTCACACGATTAAAGGCTGGGAATCATCTGCTACTTCAAGCAGGCATAGAGAATGTCCACCTTATGTATGTAAATTGTTGGAACGGGTTGTAAATGAAGATTACAGGAGGAGTTGTAAGTGAGTTATTTAATGTTTCAAAATATGCTAAGACAACAGAAAAAAGAGGATGAAACTTTTACTCATGCTTTTAATACAAAACAAAGGAATACACCTATTATTGGAAGATTATTTATTGATAATGAAATTATTCCAATTACAGATATTAAGTATGAAAAAATCAATAAAAAAATAGATGAAAACAGGGGTTTTTACTATGTAAATGATGGGTATAAAGTAATTATTAATGTGTTATTTCCGAAAAACTTAGCTTCCAAATATATCTTGAATTATATTGTAATAAAATTAAAAGATGATAATGAGTTAAATAATTTTAAATTACGATTAAAAAACAATGAAATAATCAATTTTACAAATTATGAAGATTACAGGAGGAATCAGGATGGCTAAAGCTAAAAAGGATGCAACCTATCTCAATGTATATATTGAAAAGTCTACGGTAGAACGACTTACCAAGTTCTGTAAAGAATTTGGTGGTAATAAGTCAGTTACTATAGACAAGGCACTTAATATGTATCTTGATGAGATGGAAAAGAAATTAAAAACATCAAAATAAGCACAAAAAAAACTACACTTTTTCTCATAATGAGATAAATGTAGTTCTTTTTATTTTGGACTAAATACTTAACTTATTAGCATTGCTTAAATTGACAATCCCCTTTTTTACTTACTTAGAAACAGATACTTTCAGAACTTCTTCACAAATATCATCTTCCAAAGTATAAATATTTGTAAATTTACCAGCCTTTAATGCAGCTTCTTTTTCCTGATATCCGGCTAATACACCTTCATAGATTTCAGCAGTTGTAAAATAGAAACCAAGCTGCTCTACACTATACAAAGCTTTTCCCAGATCATTGGAAAAATCGTCAGGAGTAGTGAAAAACTCTGTCTTTGTTGCATAAGTCTTTAAATATTCCGTTCTTTTGCTGCCAGGGACAGTCTTTTTTACTTCGATTCGGATGTTCATGCCTGTGCTTCCTCCCGTTTCTTTAACTCCGGTACATCCACAACAGAGAGAATACCTTTTTCAGCAAGTCTGGATACTGCAGTATCGAAATCCACACCGGCAACGACTGCTGCCATCAGTGCATTATCAATGAGTGTAGCATTTTCATATTCTTCAGTTTCCAGATAATGGAGGATACGATTTTTATCCACACGGAGTACAGCGACATCTTCCGGATAAGGAGTTTTCTTTTTTGGAATTCTCTTTTGTAATTCCATCACGGATTTTGCAGTATCAATTACCTGCATTTTAGATTTGGAAGTAACAAATACATATTGTGATTTACTCATTTGTTTTACCTACTTTCTTTATTTTTTATATGTATATATGTAAAATTATTTTTGAAATTTTCAAAAAAAAGAACGGATTATTTTGAAAAAATTTTACATATAATAAGAGAGATGATATGATTAAAACAAAAAAGGAGAAACGATTATGGCAGAAATGATATTATATTTTAAAACTCCAAGAGGTCTAGGAACAACGATACATGCCGATTTTTTACATAAAACAATACGAATAGAAAATCATACCAATAGACTTTTAGATACTGCGTTCGGAGTAAATACCACGCCAACATGGAAAGATTTTGAAACATTTTTAGAAGATAGATGTTTTCCAAGAACAAGAGATAAATTAAAATTAGTTTTAGAGGATGTTGGTGTAGATCATTATGATCCTCTGCTTATTATACGAAAAACACATGGGCGCATGGCAGAGGACCATGCTTGGATTGATATAGAGGAGCCGGAACAGGAAAATGAACATACAATTGATAGAGATGACAGATAAAGAATTAATAGAAACAACTACACATTCTTCCAAAGGAAATCAGTTAAAATGGCAGCTTAATGATAAATGGATAAAAGCAGATTATCTCGGATATGAAGGTTTATCAGAATTTATAGTTTCTAATTTACTAAAAAAAACAAACGTTCAAAATTTTACACAGTATCATTTAGAACAGATTAAATATAAGAAAAATATATACACCGGATGCAGTAGTGAAAATTTTTTACAAAAAGACGAATCTATTTTAACACTTGAAAAATTATTTCGTATGTATTATGGAATCGAAATTTCTGAAAAATGCGCAAAAATAGAAGATATAAAAGAAAAAATCAAATATACAGTAGATCGTGTAATTGAAGTCACTGGATTACAAGACTTTGGAAAATATTTAACAACATTACTGGAAGTAGATGCTATCTTCTTAAATGAAGACAGGCATTTTAATAATATAGCAGTAATATATAACGAAAATAATAATACTTTCAATTATTGTCCAATATTTGACAATGGCGCGGCATTATTATCGGATACAATGATGGATTATCCGTTAGGAGAAGATGTGTATAATTATATTGATCAAGTACAAGCGAAGCCATTTAGTACAAATTTTGAAGAACAAATGGATGCAGCAGAAAGTCTTTATGGCGTTCAATTGCGATATTGGATAGAAAACAGAGATATCGAGTATTTGATAGACGAAATCCGAGAAAGTCATCTATATCCAGATGAAATTATAAATCGCGTAGAAACTTGCACAAAAGAGCAGGTTCATAAATATGTGTATATGAAAACGGCGCCACCTAAGCAGGAACAAAAACATTTTATTCCTATGGAAAGCAAGAACATATCATATCAACCTATAATAGCTCAAGAAAACATTGATAAAAACCAAGACGCTGAACAATGGTTGGATAGGTAGTTTTACGGTTTTTTTAGACATATATAGATAGGAGGTAGTATAGAATGATTTTAACAAGTTATGGATTTAAAAAAGACAGAAGGGAATCCATATTTCTATGATAAAGTCAGAAATGCAATGTTGGATTTTGCAAATATTTTCAAAGCAAATGAAATTGTATAGGATATGATGAGTAAAAAAGTGCAGGGTATTTGAAAAAATATCCTGTATTTTTCTATTTTTACGGATTTTTTATACATATAAATATAGATTTGTATAGCAAAGGAGAAAACATATGTTAAGAATAGCAAAATTTGATAAAGTAAGTTTTAATCAGTTTAAGGAGGGTATGCTGGATGTAAAGCCCCATCTTACGGAGGAAGAGATCCAGAGAAGCTATGATGCGATCACATTACCTAAGAGAGCAACCACTGGCAGCGCAGGATATGATTTCCGTGCACCCTATGATATTACGTTAGCTCCGGGACAGACAGCAAAAGTACCTACTGGTATTCGTGCAAAGATGGAACCTGGCTGGGCATTAATGCTTTTCCCAAGGAGTGGACTTGGATTTAAGTTCCGTATGCAGTTAAATAATACGGTGGGTATCGTAGATGAGGATTATTTCTATTCCGATAATGAGGGACATATCTTCACAAAGGTTACGAATGACTCTAATGAAGGTAAATTATTACAGGTAAAAGCCGGAGATGGCTTTGTACAGGGTATCTTTATGCCTTTTGGTGTTACTGTAGATGATGATGCCGATGGTATAAGAAACGGAGGATTTGGCAGCACTACTAAGTAGTGCTGTCTTATTATGATTGATAGGGAAATAGAGGGGGAAACAGAGGAAAAATATGGCAGAAAGAAAAAAGAAATCCCCTTATATTTATGGAAACACAGCAAGGAGCTTACAAGAAGAATTAAATGCTCCAAGAAAAATATTACCGAATGAAACCAGAAAGAATAGAGAAAAAGCCCATCATATGAACATTGGCTACATCCTTTTTCTGTCAGGGGCGTTGTTTGTCTGTGCTATTTTTTTAATTGGATATGTAAAAAAACAGTCTGAATTGACAGCGAAGATTGCACAGGTCTCTAAAATGGAAAAGGAATTAAATACGATGAAGCTTTCTAATGATGAAGCATATGCCCAAATTCAAAGTAATATAAATCTGGAAGAAATTCGTAGGATTGCGATTGAGGAACTCGGTATGTCATATGCAGAAGAAGGGCAGATAATCCTTTATCAGGGAAATAAAAAAGATTATATGCATCATGTAACCGAGGATAAATAAGAGGAGAAGATTAATATGAATAAAAATTTATTAAAACTATATACAAAAAAATCCTTACCAAAAAAAGAAAGAACAAGAAGGAACTGCACAGTTTATCAGAAGCAGTTAAAGATGGATTTCAAGCAGCCAGTCCAATAGAGGTAGTCAACTTCATAGATAATGGTAACGAAGCATAAAACAAGCAACAGGAAAGGATTAGTAGTATGAACAAGCTGATAGAAAACAGACGAAGCGTAAGAAAGTATAAAGACACACCTTTAGATAAGAAAGTAATCAACGAAATATTAAAGGCAGGTAGATTAGCACCTTCAGCAAAGAACAGACAGCCTTGGAACTTTGTAGTTTTACAGGGAGACAGCAAAAATGAAGTGGCAAACTTAATGTTAAAATATGCAAACGAACCTGAAAAATTAGCATTAGAGACAGAAAAGCAGAAATGCAAGAGTAGTGTTAAAAGTACAGCTCAAGTAATTTTACAAGCACCTGTATTGGTGTTGGTGTTTAAGGAAAAAGCAGAGGAATGGAACATAGGTGACAATTTATCAATAGGCGCTTGCATTGAAAATATGTTGTTACAAGCCACTGAATTAAATGTGGATTCTTTATGGATAAGGGATACATACTGTGTAGCTAAAGAGTTAGCAGAAAAATATAACCAGGATAAAGAATTGGTTTGTTCAGTAGCTTTTGGATATGGAGCAGAAGCACCTAATGCAAGACCTCGTAAACCAATGAAAGATATAGTTACCTGGATTCAGTAAAAGTTAGACGGATAAATTAAATAGTGATGTTAAAAATAATTACCTATGGTGCAATAATAGGCAATTTTCCAATTTAATTATGGGAAACGGCAATATGAAATTTTTAAGTTTTGTGTGGAGAAGGAACCGCACAGTTTCATATAGATTTAGAACGAGGAGAAATAGTATATGGATAGAGAAATTTATAAACAAAAATTTATGGAAGCGGATTCTAGCAGAATGCCTGTCTCCGAATTTCAGAAAATCATTAACGACTCTATTTATCCGGCAACCGGTTCTCAAAGAGGATATAATAATTTGCTGATTGCCATCGAAGAATGTGCAGAACTCATCGAAAGTTTCGGCGAATATATATCCGGAAAAGAGAAAAGCAAATATGGAGTATATGAAGAATTAACAGATGTTTATTTAGCGCAACATTATGTAATGGATATTCTTGGAATTGACGAAAAGAATATCAAACTGAATACAAAGCATATAACAGAGATAGATGTGCTCGTATCATTAAGTAAATTGCAGTTCAGTCTTGCAAAATATATGCGTAAAGCAGAAAACCTCCCCTGGCAGGAGAAAAACCAGATGGTGCAGCAGATTACCGAAGATTTATCTGGCGTTAAACAGAGCATATTATTTATACAAGGATATATGATGATGACAAAAGAGGAACTGTTCAAATCTATTAATGTCGTCATGGATAGACAGAAGAGCAGAAACAAATTACAAGATCCACTGGGGTTGCAAAAGAATACGGAACAGATGGTGGAAAGAGAGTAGCGAATATATCACATATTATATAGATAGCTACAAGCAGATACTTTCTGATTATATGGATCCATAAGAGAATTGGAAACTTTATATTTTATTTAAAAAAATACAAAAATCAAAATTAATTTGACATATAACCATAGGAGGAGAGACCTATGGTAAAAGAATATACAGAAATATGGAACGGTTTTCAAATTAGGGAACCTGTATTTTTAACAGGAAAAAAGGATCCTTATATGTTTGATCTGGTAAAATGGGAAGACCATGACCCAATAGAGGTAACCGAATTACGTACAGGAAAAAAGAAAATATCTACGAGATCTTGTTTCACGGTTGGAACAATCATATGGGACATCAGAGAACCCGGATTTGAATTTGAAAGCTGTGGACTAAGATTTTTAGAAAATTATGTGGAAGGCTTAAATCAATTTGTTTTAGACTTTTGTGAAAAACAGACACCAAAAATGATAAAACAAATGGAAAAAGAAAGAGGCTGGTAAGAAAAATTACCACTTTTTTCATATTTTTTGACATAAATAGATAGGGAAATTATTCCCTATCTATTATAGTTGTTGGAGGAAAATATATGCTAATAAAAAATAATGAGCATCTGTTCGTTGATATTGATTCTAAAAAGGGATATGTAATACGACTAAAAGGACATGAAGGAGCAACATTTACAGTTACAGAAAATTCAACTGTAGTTGTTGGACAATCAGGAAAGTATGAGTATACGAAAGAAGAACTTAATTTATTACAAGCCGAAATATCTGCAGGAATGGCATATATGGAAAGCGTAAGACAAAATGGCTACCCGACATTGCGAGATGTGTATTGTAAACCAGAACCGAATTGTGTTTATGAAGATGAACGTGGAAATATTATTCTTTATTTTGGACAAGGGAAATTTATAGAGGAAAAAAGTAAAGATAATAGAACTGGCTATGAATATATATGCGGAAAAATAAAACGATACAATTATCCTAACGATAAATTAAATTTAGATTGGCTCTATGTAAAAGAAAATGGCACTATTTATATGGAGAGCGGAGACGATGGTTGGATAAACATTGAAAATACAAGTACACCACCAAAGAAATTGGTAAAACTTTTATATGTATTGCCTGAAAATTGCACAGAAATGCAAATATTACATAATGCACACTATTCAGAATGTTCGTATATAGATGACATAAAATGGGAAAAACATTGGAAAAATAGACAGACTGGAATTCCGGAAAAAAGATTATTACCATATTCCGAACCTAATATAAAAGATGATACTTTTGAAAGAGATTAATAAATAAAACCACTTTTTTAATATTTTTTTACATAAATAGATAGGTGATTATGCCTATCTATTTTTTATTTTATGTCGCTGCAATGGAAGAAAATGAGTATCTACGAGATAAAGTAGAGAAACTGCGGCATCCGGAAGATTATCCGGCAAAAAATGAGGCATCTCAGAAATATTTTGTAATGTCTGACGGCAGGATATCATTCTCTGGGAAAGAAGATTTTGATTTTGAAAGATAAATATGCAAAAATCTCAAATTTGTAAATATTTTTGACATATATAAATAGGAAACAATATAAAACAAAGGAGATTAGATTTATGAATTATCATAATATTACAAAGGATGACATATTAAACGGCGATGGACTACGTACCGTTTTATGGGTAGCAGGATGTAGCCATCATTGTCCGGAATGTCAGAATCCTATTACCTGGGATGCAAATGGAGGTATTCTTTTTGATGAAGCTGCGAAACAGGAGTTATTTGCAGAGCTGGAAAAAGATTATGTAGCCGGGATTACTTTTTCCGGTGGAGATCCTTTAAATGAGGCAAATGTAGAAACCTTATTATCCTTAGCAAAAGAGATCAAAGAAAGATTTCCCAACAAAACTATGTGGATCTATTCCGGATATACTTGGGAGCAGGTAATGTATCCTATTATTACCGATGATTTCAATCCTGCCAGGGATATGTATTTACAGGCAAGGCGGGAATTAGTTTCTATTTGCGATGTATTTTGTGATGGACGTTATGTAAAAGAATGCAGAGATGTAAATAAGCCTTGGGTAGGTAGTGATAACCAGAGAGTGATTGACGTACAGAAATCCTTAAACGAAGGCACTGTTTTCCTGCACGGGGATGCCAAAGACGATTTTGAGAGAGAGTAAAATATGAAACAACAGAATTTTCGTGTTTTCAGATACTGATTGAACCAAAAAAATCTAGCACAATGTGCTAGACTTTTTATCGAAAGCAATGCCGCCATTGCTTAGCGCTCTTAAGAGCAATCATCTGTTAATTTGAATTATACTGGCGGTTGTGATAAAAGTAAAGAGATTTATAATGGACGAGTATTGGAAAAAGAAAAAGCACCTATAAAATATGATGATAGCCAATATTTCGAAGAAAATGCTATCATATTATCAGATAGTGAACAGATGCAGACAAATCTGGAAGAAGAATATGATTGTATTATGTAAAGGAATGGTATTATGAATAAAAGAATAACTTTAAGTGATGTAATTCGTTTAGAACCATTTTGTAATCATAAAACTACATTTCTCACCATACATTATGATGAGTGGAAAAAACCGAATAGTACAGAACATATACAACGGCATATCCAAGATATTAGATTAAATGAAGCGTTAAAAGAATATGGCGACTGGATTTATGAAAACGCCTATACAACCGAACGAAGCAAAGACATTACAAGAATAGATGTCTGGTTAATAGCAACAGATGATAGAAAATATAGTCAGGAATATCGAGACGCACAAAAGGATAAATCCAGTGGGATTGTGGAAAATATCAAAACAATTATCTCAGATGATAGAAAAACACAAGCCAACTTCATTTTTGACACTTGGGTAGGAGATGGACATTCCTTTGTTATCATGGATGAAAAAGGTACCGACTTAAAATCCCGTTTAGAAGCAGCAGGATATCGGGTAATAGACAAAGAAACCAATTTTGATTACGATAAGGAAAGAGAATAACTATTGACGTAATCAGAAATTGGGAAAAATCCATAGAAAATTATTTTAACGGCAGAGCAGTATCTACGGATGAGTTTTTGAATGCATATAATAATGATACTTTACAGGAATATGCGGCAAAGTTTAGCGAGAACTATCACAAAACAAAAGAAGATGTAGAAAGGGACTAATTATATGAGTTATGCATTTGGAATGTTTTTCAAACAGATAAAACAGGAAGACCTGCTTTCATTTATCGATAAAGTACAAGCAGAAATGAGAAATCACGCGAACGAGTGGATAGATTATAATAAATATTATGCTCCATCTGTACGGTTATTTACCCTCCACTCTGACGAGTTCAAATTTGCAAAAGCTTATTTAGACGAATATTGGTTAAATACATTATTTACATCGAGATTTATCTATTGGCCAGACTATAATTTGTTAGGTGCTTCCGGATATAAACTTCCGGGAGAAATCGAAAATTGGTTTGATGGACATTTCACTTTTCAAAATAGTTCTGACCAGGATTATGATTATGACGAATGGCCAACAGGAATTGATCAGTTCACAGCTAGAATTAATCGAGTAAAGAATGCGGATGATGGCAGATTGCTTGAGTATGTTGATGAACTTATGGGAGAATATAGTATAGAAGAGATAAAAGCAGATCCAGAGTACTTCAAAAAATCATGTATTTATGATATGATTTACGAAGATTTGCAGTTAAATGACTGGTTATACAATCGTGACAATCCAGCTTTTTATCAGTTGTCGATAAATGCAATAAATGACGATAGACAACGTATCAGATACAATGCGATGCTTGGGAATATCTTAAAAAAAGAATTTGGTGAAGAGGAAATAATGGATTTTGATGAAAGAGAGGAAGAAAGATAATATGTCGTTACCTGATGAGTTGTATCAAAAAATATGCGCAGAGATAAATAACTGGCCAGCATGGAAAAAGAAAGCCTATAAAATGCAGTTCACGCTAGTGGACGTAATGTGAAACATACACTAATTTTTAATTAGGGAATGTTTAACGAGGAATTTGCAAAATCTACCCATGCAGAAAAACTGGAAATTTTAGATTATGAAAAATAAGGACCACCCCTGGCAGACAAAGGAATAGTTGACTCATTTTTTCTTTTCGTTGATACAAAGCTCAGAAGATCTTTGTGCTGTTAGGGGCTTTTTTTATAATTCTTTTATGATATAAATATTTTGTCGGACTAAAATATAATCATCAAATATCTGGATTTCATAGGATACTTTTTTCTTATCGTCTTTATCTTTTAACAATAATGTAAAATGTCCATTCCAAATGGAAAATAGCTGCTTATCAAAAGAAAATACATCTTTTAATTCCTCATAAAACTCATTTTCTCCATTTTCCAATACAATCGCAGTTTTTACAATCGGGAAGACACTAGCTCCATATAAATTACGCATTATAAAGATAGGCAAATCATTATAACTCAGTTCTTCGAAAAAGTTATTCAACGTCATGGTTTTTTCAGGATATTTTTCCATCATAACTTCCTGCCAAATAGATAATTCTTCCATAAAATTTCCTCCTAATTTATCCCTCTATTATATATATGACTATAATCGACAAAATATTACAAAATTTTCAGGTTTTCAAAGTTTCAAAGTTTTCAAAGTTTTTTAAAAAAATTTTAAAAATCCTCTCTTTTTTTACCACTTTTGCGGTTTTTTTTTACATAAGTAAAAGACGGAAACAAAAGTACGTCTAACAGACAACATTTTAACCAGCGGAAGGAATCCGCAAAAGGAGTAAAAAATGAGTAGAGTTTACACAAGTAGTAAGACACAGGTAAGAGTAGTTATGGGCGAGGTTACCGAAATTAAAGAAGGCGGTATGGATCTCGTAATCAAGGCAAATCAGTTCAATAAGGCTACCAGCACAAATGAGGATGTAGAGTTTAAGGTACATACTGGAGTAGCTGTAACTGATGTAAAGGTTGGCTACAAGGTAACTGCAATTGGTTATACCGGCAGAGGCGGAGTGCTGAATGCAGATGCAATTCTGAGCGGTAGCAGAAGTTACGAGGATGAGGGTATCATCGTACTGACTGGTTTTGTTAAGAATGTTCATATGAACGAGGAGATGAACCAGGATGGCACCCATAAGGTGAAGGCAGACGGAGTGACTCAGAGACAGCCTCACTTCGATATCTATCTGAGCACCAAGGATATGGATGACGCTTATCATAACCACGTAATCAAGGTTTACAATGGTAAGACCGAGGA
>CEAH01062404.1_pt1 | contig 15238 bp, 19 predicted proteins | sample 557571 | NCBI WGS metagenome assembly CEAH01 (sample SAMEA3182092, study PRJEB8094) | gut metagenome | biome: human; feature: gut; material: Stool; isolation source: human stools | place: Canada | collected 2013-11-25
AAGTATGAAAACAATGCCGATATAGCGGCGCAACAAAGTATAGAAATCGGAAATGTTTTCAACATGGTTTGAGTAATGAGCCGGGGCATATCTACTTCTGACAAAGTGCTCGCCCCTGCATTTGTCACTAATATATTCGTGACAAGAACATTTTGGGCAGGCGCAATTAGGAAAATCAACAAGTGCGCTATAAAGGAAATTAAAAGCATCATTGCAAATGTAAATAAGAATATCTTTGGAAATAATTTTATCTTCTTCATATTGCTTGCCCCATCTCAAACTTATAGCCTATTCCTTTAACCGTTGTTATGCAATCCAAACGGAGCTTTTTGCGGATATTGCGAATATAGGCATCTATTGTACGGTCAATTACATCACAATCATACCCCCACACCTCGTCCAAGATTTGATTGCGAGACAAAACTAACCCCTTATTGTCGATTAAGACTTTCAAGATTTCCAGTTCCTTTGGAGTAATGTCTATCTTGCCATTTTCATCACTTGCTGTATATCCAGAAAAATCAACGGTAATATCTCCAAGTTTAACCGTATTAACAGCAGGCTTGTTCTGGCTTCTGCGAAGTAACGCAGTAATCCGTTTCCCTAAAATGAGCATGGAAAAGGGCTTTGTTATATAATCGTCTGCCATTTCATCAAAACTGTTGGATTGTGTATATTCATCGTCAAGTGCAGTAAGCATTATTACAGGAATATTGCTGATTTTCCTGATTTCATGCAGAACAACGATACCCGACATTTCGGGAAGCATAATATCCAGAACAATTATATCCAGTTCTTTTTCACGGAATATTTTTAGTGCCTCACTACCAGTAAAAGCGGAAAAGAGCGTATGCCCTGCCTCTTTCATATATTCGCATATCGCCTTGTTTGTCCCTTGATTATCTTCAACAATCAAAATTTTCGCCATTAAGAACACCTCCCATATTTGAATAGAATACCAGCACTATGTTGTGCCAATATGAAGTTCCCAAGAAAAATTATATATTCTCCTTCGCGCCCCCGCAAGTATGTGAATGGACAATAAAATACTACCGAAACATAAAATTGTGTTTCGTTCTCATAACCAAACCCGAAATGTAGAATAATATATGGGTGATATGAGAATGTACCAAGATGAAAGACGGCTCGACTTTCACGCATTAGGCCGGGAGATCAAGCGCAAAAGAGAAGCCAAAGGCTGGACACAGGAATACCTCGCGCAGCTCGTTGATCGTACACCTCGTTCCATTATGTATTTTGAAAATCGTGGTCAGCATCCGAGCTTGAATACCTTTTATAAAATTGTCACTCTGCTGGATATTTCCGTTGATCAATTCTTCTATCCTGACAAGCAGAACGAAGAAAGTGATTGCCGCCAGCACATTGACAGGATGCTAAACACAATGGACGAGAACGAATTGACGATCATGGAAGCCACCGCAGAGGGAATACAAAAAGCCAGAGAAACGGAGGGAGCGTAAGAAACGGCGCTGCCTCCGTTTTTTCGTGGGGTTTCCGGGGTACGCACTAACGGCAAGCAGGGCAAGTGTAGCCACACTTGCTATTTTTGCATCCCGGCGGGCTGCAAAAATGCTTGTTGGGGAGGCTCCCCAAACCCGGCACTTTGGGACAAAATGTCCCAAAGTAATTGTCTGCGTCACCGTCGCTTATCGCTCCTGTTCCTTTCTGCGCTGGCCGTCCGTGACGCCCAGCAGATGGTCGATATTTGCCTTGACCGCCACGGCCTGCCGCATTTCCTCCTGCGCCGAGCGGTACTCAGTATAGAGCGCCTTTTTCCGCGCCGCCAGTTGGCGGCGTTTTTCTTTTAGCTCTGCCATCTTGGGCAGCTTCTCACCGCCCAGCAGCTCTCCCATTGTGGCCTTGGCCGCCCGGTAGTCCGCCAGCTCCGCCTCATGCTCGGCAAGGAATTTCCGGCTGTACTTGGCAGCTTTGTACCCGTCAAAGACGGGGCGGGTCTTGGCGTACTGCACCACGGCTCCCATTAGCTCAGATGTTGCGGACAGGTCAGCCTCCGTCCGCCGGAGCTGTTCGGTCAAAGCGTGAAAACGGGAAACGGAATCTTCGGCCTTGGCGGAGAGCTGGTCATACTCGGTGATATTCTGCTCCTGCATGAATTGAAGTGCCGCCGCCATCTGTTTTAGGTTATAGACCTTTGCCCACCGCGCATAGGCAGCCCCCTTGCCAGAGCGCAGGCGCTCCTGTATATCCACGATCAGATTGACACGGCGAGGGGCAGCAGGCACGGGAACAGGCTGCTCCGGGATCGGGCGCTCCCCGGCGATAACGGCCTTGATGTCCTCGGGATCGTAACCGTCCCCGAGGGTAGACGCTCGAAGCCGGGTTGCCCGCTCCTGCCCCGGAACAAGAAAAGAGAGCGTACCGCCGTGCCCATGCTTGACCGTGTAGCCGGACACCTCCATGAGCCGGAGGAAAGCGTCAAAATCGGCGGGGCGTTTGGCAAGAGCTTCATTGATGGCAAGCCGTAGCTGCTCCTTGTATGAGGGCTGCCGCTCCGTCCCCAGCCACGCCCCGTAATGGAGAAAGCGCCCCTTGCTGTGCAGCTTGGGATTGGTAATGACGGACAGATCATTTTCAAGGCAAATGCGGTCAGAGAGCCTCCGCACCGCACGGCCAGAGCCGATAAAGTCCCGGAACTTCCGGGTGCAGTCCAGCGAGGTCGAGTTGTAATAAATGTGATTGTGAATGTGCGCCTTGTCCGTGTGGGTGGCAACGAAAAAGGCATACTTGCCCTTTGTCCAGCGCAGCGCCGTTTCATAGCCGATGCAGTTCGCCTCCTCCGGTGTGATCTCGCCGGGCTTGAACGATTGGCGGATCTGATAGCACAGCACATCCGCGTCCCGCCGCTGCTCCCGGCCTGTGGCGGCCTTGTACTTGGCTTTGCTTAAAAGGAACTCGGCATCGGCAGTCATGTGGTCGCAGCCGTAGGACGAGATCAATTCGCCGCCCTCGGTCTTGTCCGGGTTTTGCCCGTAGTCAAACCGCTCTTTCAAGGACTGTGCGATGGTTTCGCCCTTGCTGATTTTGTGCTTCTTGTAGTAGGTCGTGGCCATAGGCAGCCCTCCTTCCGATGTGACAAACGGCGGCTGTGGTCAGCCGCCGTCGTTTCAGCTTTGGGACATTTTGTCCCGAAGTATCAGCCGGTGATGAAATCCCGCAGGGCAAACTTGGCCGAGTGCAGCTTGTCCACCAGCCACTCAGCGATGGCGGGAACGCCAAAGGGAGAAACGAGGAACGCAAGGACGAGGAACACGATCCCGCCCACCGTCTGTCCGCCGATGAACAGGATCAGGGAGAGCAGCGTCAGCACGATGCAGCCCAGTTCGCACACGGCGGACGCCACGCAGAACAGAAATGTGACCATAGCGGCCAGCAGGGACAGCGCCACCATCACGGGGGCGGCAAGGATTTTGAGAACGATCATAGCAGCTACCTCCATCAAAAAATCGGGTTGGTTTGTCCTTCTACCCATATTATACCGCTGGGGAAATAGGCACACAAGGATGTCGATGGCCGGGCCAAAGTTACCGGATAAAAGACAGACTGCGATAGCCTTCGTTGACTATCGCAGTCTGTCTTTTATTTATTTTGCATTTGATTGGCAATAAGTATCTGGGCTAATTCAGGGCGTTGTTTTAATGTCTCCGCCTGTTGCTTGTGCCATGTGTCTATTTCCTCTGGCGATATATCTATCATCTCGCAGCCAAGCCTTGGATCAACAAAAGAAGATAACTCGTTGCAGACAGATTTCAGATGTTGATAGCCTTGGCCTAATCCCATATAAACAATATCCGCAAAATCAAATTGCAACATAAAATCATCTGGTTTTGGCAACATACGCAGTAATTCCGAGAGCTGTATTTCGGAGATAATATGAATTACTTGTGTGTCGCAATAGGAAAAACTTGGCGTGCAGGAGATCGCACTACAAGTATCAAGAATTAGCGTCCTGTATTTATTGCAGTCTTTCAGCAAATTATAGGAATGTGCTGCCGTTCCATTTTCCCCCTCATTCTTGAAAGACTTTCTCTTGCAGAAAATGACTTTATCTCGAATGTTGAGCTTATCCATATCTTCTATGTTTTTTGTTTGCAACAAGTTTTCTTGTTTTGCCGAATATTCAATCATCGCAAGCAGTTCACTTATATAAAGGTACAGGCTTACCAATTTGGGCGATAAGATTTCTTTGGCCTTTTTCTCCTGTTTTATAGCTGGGAGGTAATCAACCATATAATAGAACATCAGACTTGTTACATACGCAGAAGCGAATATATCAATCATTTGTGCTATATTTGAAAAGAAACTGCTTTGGGGTGCATCGAAAATAAATTCAATAAATGTAGGAGGTGTAAAGAGATATGGAATTGAGGAGTTCTTTACCATGACAAAAATGCTAAACAAGAATAACGCAGACAGCACTTTATGACGCTTTACGAATGGCATAGTGGCAACGTCCTCCTCATATAGGTGTTACATTATTGTAACACGCCTTTCCGCTTTTTGCTATTCCAAATATGTGAGGTTTATTCATAAATTCTACTTTGGGACAAAATGTCCCGAGGTCGTGAAAGCCGGGGAACGGCACAAGGCCGCTCCCCGACAGGTCACATACTCACCACAGCCGACAGCTTTTTCAGCAGCTCGGACAGCGGCTCCCAAAGGTCGGCGTAGTCCTTTTGGAGCGCCGTGATCTCTGAGGGATAGATGCCGTAGGTGTTGGCATGGACGGCCACTTGATTTAGGTTGTTGGCGCATCGCCGCTGGAGGGACACCAGCTCCCGGATGTCCGAGAGGTCAACATGGAGCACATAGCCATTCAAAGCCATTTTCCGCATATAGGCCCCCATGTTGGAAATGCCCGCCTCGGCCATGCGTTCCCCAATCAGCACCTGCTCCTCTGGTGTCACCATGACATGAAGATGGACACAGCGGCGACGTTTCTTTGTCACCGCTCCTCACGCTCCCGGCTGCGGTGCTTGGGCGGGTGTTCCCGCACCTTGTCCAGTGGCTTCTCCTCCGAAGGTGGCACAGGCAGATTGTTGATGATGCCGTCGATCATGTTCCCGTTCTGCTCCATCGCAAGCTCGGCGTTCTTGTTGGGATTGCGTTCCTGATCCATAAATATCCTCCTATCTGTTGCCCCGGTCAGGGGCATTTTTCTTGGGGGCGGATTGCCCACGGTCAGCCTCGGCCTGTTTTGCGGCGGTTTTCATCTGCTCCCGAATCGAACGGGGTCTGTCGGGATTGTCGGGCGCAGGCCGCAGCTCATAGTCAGACGCCTGCCGCTTCGTCAATGGCCGTGTGTAGGTCAAATGTCCCCACGCCAGAAACGACCCATTTTCAACCGGAACGCGCTGATCATAGTTGACGATCTCATCCGGGGCGTTGCGGGGCGGCTTGGGGAATGTCCCAATATCCACGGGGCGCTGGGTAGAATAATACTTGTAAAGGCCGGGAGCCTCGGTCTGCTTGACACCGACATTGTAAAGACGCCGGTATTCCTGCACCCGCGCCGCAAAGTCCTGTTCCAGAGCGGCGCGGTCGCTGCCGTAATGCCCCCATTCATACTGCCGCTGGCCGTCCTTGTCATCATAGCAAGCCCATGTGACATAGGGCGAGGGAGCGGTAGGATGATGCCCCAGCGCAAAGCCCCTGCCGTTTTCCAGCATGACGGCCTTAATGATCTCATAGCCTTGGTTTTTGTCCATATACCCTCCTCACCGTGATACATCCTTGTCCGCCCGCTTTGCAAAGGGCTGGAGCAGATAGGGGCTTTTGCCGTCCTCCGGGCGCAGGAAGTCAAGCCTTGCGGCGGCACGGATGGCGTTCTGATTGAGCTGCCGCTGCCATGCCCCTTGGCTGGGTGCCCATTTGAAGCCCTCGCTTTTGAGCGCCTGCCGGGTATCGGCGTCCGGCTTATCCGCAAAAATGAGCTGCAAGCGGTTCTCCGCCTCATTGACCTTGGCCTCCCCACCGGGGAATGTCCAGCCGACAAATTCAGAGCGGTTACTCAGTTCTTCAATGCGCTGGCGCACACGGCGGATATTGGCGTTATTGTTGGTGAGCAGATAGGACGGAAACGGAACGGGGTCTTTGCGCCAGTCTTGGGACATAGACGCCTTGACCTTTTCTACCTGCTCCGCCGTCAGCTCCGGGCAGCCCTCCAGCGTCTTATGCTTGCGGTAGTAGGCATTGACCGCCTTCATCATGGTCTGCTGAGACTCCATCCCCTCCAGTTTTTTTGTGAGCTTTTCCACGGCAAGATCATCGTCGGCGCTGATCCCGCCCCTGCCTGTGGAGCGGATCTTGTCCAGCAGCTTTTCAATTTCGGCGTACTCCCCATAGTTGCGATCCCGGGCGGCGTTCTGCTTGGCCTTTTTCGCCACGGGGAAATTGCCGCCCCCGGCGATCAGAATGGACGGCACACGGGCGTCAATGGCGTTGCGCTCATTGAGGTTTTCCGCCAGCCTGCGGGCGTAGCGGTCAACAAGGGCATCGATCTTATCATGGTACATGGGATCGACCTGCGCTTTCTGCTTCTCTGCCAGCGCATAGGCTTCATCCACCATCGCCCGGTAGCCTGCCGTAGCAGAGCCGGGGGCATAGTCGGAATAGCTGTTCATGTCCTTTGCCCGCTTTGCCGCCGCCTCGCTGATCTCATAATATTTAGGCATTATTTCTCCTTTCAGCCGGGACTTCGGGACAAAATGTCCCAAAGCTCCGGCGCTTGGATGTGGAAAGCATTTCTGCGAAAACAGGGACGGACGGGAAAACATACCGCCCACCCTGAAAGCGCCCCGGAAAAGCCTTGTAAATGCAGGCGTTTTCCGGGACTATTTTTCCACGCACTACCTCCGCTTGCGGCGCATATACGCCCGCTTCTGCTCCCGCAGGGCAGTCCCGGCGCAGGCCGGGGAGCAGTACCGCTGCCGCCCATCCGGGAGGAAAGCCATGCCGCATACCGGGCAAGGCCGGGTTTCTGTGATACGCTCCACGGTCAGCGACCTTTCCAGCACAGGATCAAGGGGCAGCACCGCCGAACGAAAATAGCGGCAATAAGCGCCCGTCCAGCACTTGCCCAGCATATAGCAGGGACAGTCCAGCGGCAGGCAGCCATAGTCTTTATCATAGTTGGCGCACCACTTTGTCACCAGCTTGCGGATCTCCGCCTTTTCCTGCCGGGTCAGTTCACGGCTCATGTTTGCCCCCTGTCTTGGGCTTGAGCTGTTCCCGGTAGCAGAACACGCAGCCGATCCCATGCCAGTAGGGGCAGCCGTCACAGCGGGAGCCTTTGGGCGGCAGGTTGGGCGGAACGCCCTTGAAGTAGCTTTTTTCTTTCATAAAGTCCTCATAGGGGCTGTTGGTAAATCTCATTCCTCGCCCTCGCTTTCCGTTTCGTCCTCGTCCTCCCAAGGCGGGGTATCGTCGTAATCGTCGCCGTAGTCCTCCGCAGCGTCGGCGGCCTGCTGCTTTTTGGGACGATAGATCTTAAAATACCAGCCAGCCACGCCGCCGATGACCGCCACGGCCAGCACCAGCAGGATCGTCCCGCCGCTGTTCTTGGGCTGCTCCGGCTCGGGGCCAGGCTCCGGCTCCACCACGGGCGCAGGTTCGGGAGCCTTGCCCTGGCACTCGCCCATGTTCACGGCGCAGACGATACAATCCGTGTTGATAGCACCCACGGCGCATTTGTCCGCGCAGGCACACTCCGGCAGCTCACCGCCCGCAGCCTGCATCGCCGCCAGCAGGTCGGCCTCGTCCACCATGTTCAAAAAGTAGGTCTGGTACTGCTCACCGTCCTCGTCGGTGGGCTTGTCATAGTCGATGACGATGTAAAAGGTGTTGCCGCCGCTGGTCTGCACCGTGATGAACTGCTTATTGGTGGCCTTGTCGTAGAGCAGGTCACGGGTCACAAGGTTGCCGTCCTCGGTGAAGCCCTCGCCGGGGTCAACGGTTTCCATGGGCGGCGGCTCTACAGGATCAAGCCCGTCCCATTCCTCACCGCCTCCGGCGTAGGCCGTGACCGCCATGCCGCACATCAAAACAGCGGCGCAGAGCGCCGCTGTCAGCTTCTTCATCCACTTGTTCATTCGCTGTCCTCCTTGTCTGTGGGATCGGACTTCGGGACATTCTGTCCCAAAGTGCCGCCGTTCTTGATGGTCTGGAGCAGCACGGGCAGGTCGGTGAGCGAAACACTCATGCCGCGCACGATCTCCACGATCTCGCTGTTCTCGGCCTCCAGCTTTTTCTGCTCCAGCTCCTTGAGCCGTGCCTGCTGCTCGTTGATCTTGGCCGTGACCTTTTCGATCTCGGCCTGAATTTTTGCGCTTTTGGAGATAGCCATAAAAAACCTCCTGTCAAAATAGTTTTCCGTAGGCGTAGAAATGGGACTGCCAGTAACTTGTGTTGAGGTTGGCGTAGCTGATGGGGTCGCCACAATGGAGCATCCAACCATCACCCACATAGATGCCCACATGGGAGATCCCCGGCGTGTCATAAGTCCCCGTGAAGAATACTAAATCGCCGGGCTTGGGGCTGCTCGTCCGGGCAGAGATGTTGTATAGCCCCTGCGCCCCCAGCCGTCCGAAGTCCCAGCCGCATTGGTTGTAGACATAGCTGACGAAGCCGGAGCAGTCGAACGAGGTATTCGGAGAGCTGCCGCCCCAAACATAGGGGTATCCAACATACTTTTCCGCCTCTTTTAGAATGGCGGCAAAGGTTTCATCGGCAAGGTAGTCCTCCGGGATCTCATGTGCCGGGGGCTTGTTGGTGTACTTGCCCGCATAGGGCGAGGACGGGAACAGGTCGGGGCGGTTGCCCAGCGTCGCCATGTATAAGGCATACCGGGACAGGGTTTCCTCGCCCATGAGGTAAACGGGCAGATGGGAGAGATTGAAGTTTTCAAGCGTGACATAGCAGATGTAATAGTTGTACGGAACTTCAACATCATAGTTGTTGCCCTCGCTGTCCGTCCGGGTAACGGTACGGTAGCGCACCTCCACCACCACATCCTCGGTCAAAATGTACTGGCGGTCAAAGAGCATTTGGAGCGTCCCTTGTACCTCGCCCAGCGTCCACTCGCCCTCATGGAGCGCGCAGACGATGGACAGCAGCACATAGGGATCGTGTTCGATGGTGTCGAGGTCAAAGTGATATTCGTCATAATCGTGGGTACGGGTGTAGGTATCGAGATAGCGTTGCAGTTCATTTTCCAAGGCACAGTAGGCTGCCTCGGCTCCCAGCAGGTCAGCGTCCTCGGCGGCATAGGTGGACGCGCCGATGGCTCCGGCCACGCCGTTGCCCACCGTCACCAGCGAGGACATACACGATTGCAGCACCACCAGCAGAAGAAACGCCGCCAGCAGCAGGAGCAGCCCGCCGGGGTGTTCCTTGATGTAGGCGGACACCTTTTCCGCCAGCTTGCCCGTAACGGACGCCGTACCCTCGGCGGCCTTGGCGGTCTGTCTGGCAGCCTCCCGCGCCTGCTTTGCGTACTGGCGTTTGATCTTCTGCTTTTGCAGATACCGAGACACCGCGCCGCCGTCCTGCATTTCCGGGTGTTCCTCCACAGTCTTGCGGTAGTAATAATCCGCTGTGGCCTTGATGTGCTTGCTCTCGGCACGCTCTACGGCCTTTGCCGGGTGTTCCCGGATGGCCTTGCGGAGCTTGCGCCTGCCGAAGCGGTACACGGACTCCGCCACCAGTTCGGAACGGTGTGCGCCCTCCGTGCCGACATTTTCATGCTCGACCTCATAGAGCTTGCCATGCACAAAGCCGTGGACGCCGTGTCCGGCGGTATGGGCAAGGCGCTTGACCGCACCGGGCTTTTTCGGTGGCTTCTGCTTTACCAGCTTCTCCCGGGCGGCGTCCAGCTTCTCGCCCCGGCGCTCCATCCGCAGCTTGGACGCCGCCGTTTGCTCTTGCCGGCTTTTCCGCCGAAACTTGGACTTTGGGACATTTTGTCCCGAAGTGGGGTTACTCGTCTGTTCGTTCATGGGCAAGATCCTCCGGGCGGGTCGTCAGCAGGTCATAGATCTCTCCATGGGGGAAACGGTCTACAAACGGGATGGTGACATTTCCATAGAACAGCAAGCCCTCGCCGGAATTGGAGTGGGTGATGTAGGAGAGCTGATGCTCGGAAATGCCGAGCTGCTTTGCCAAGATCGCACGGTCGCTCTGCGCCTGCGACAGCAACACCATAAAATCCGTGTTGTCCAGAATGTTCTCGATCTCTCGGCTGGCCAGCAGGTCTTTCACATTCTGCGTCAGCGCCGAGGGGACACAGCCCTTTTTGCGGAGCATTTTCCATACCGCCACAAAGTAGCTGGCCGTCAACGGATCACGGAGCAGGATATGGAACTCGTCAAAGTAGCACCAAGTCGCCACGCCCTCGGCATGGTTGGCGTTTACCGCCGCCGTGACAAATTCATTGGTGGTGTGCATGGCGATTTTGCGGAGGTTTTCACCCAAGCCCTTTAGAACGATGCAGACCACACGGGAATTGAGGTCAACATTCGTGGGATGGTTGAACAGGTTGAGAGAGCCTGTGCAGTAAAGCTCCAGCGCCGTCGCCACCCGCCGCGCCTCCGGCTCGGGTTGGCGCAGCAGCTCCTCATACAGATCTTGCAGCAGCGGCGTTTTGGCCGTTTCCAGTCCCAGCGCCATCTCCCGGTAGACCAGCCGCACGCAGCGGTCAATGACGGTTTTCTCGATGGGCTGCAAGCCCTCCTTCCCACCTACGATCAACTCGCACAGGGACAGCAAAAAATCCGCCTTCATGGAAAGCGGACTATCCTCGTCGTTGATATTCATTTGCAAGTCCATAGGCGAAATGTGGTGCGGGCTGTCTGGGGCGATCTCAATGACCTGTCCGCCCAAACGCCGCACCAGCGGGGCATATTCGCCCATCGGGTCAACCACGATGATGCGGTCATTGGTGGAGAGGAACACATTGATCAGCTCCCGCTTGGCGGCAAAGCTCTTGCCGCTGCCCGTAGAGCCGAGGTACATTCCGTTTGCGGACTTCAGCTTTTTGCGGTCAGCCATGATGACATTGTTGGAAAGGGCGTTCATGCCGTAGTAGAGCGCCTGTCCGTCCATGCGAAGCTCCCGGGTCATAAAGGGAATGAAGATGGCGGTGGAGCTGGTAGTCATGCCCCGCTGAATTTCAATGCCGTTGTAACCGAGAGCCAGCGAGGACACAAACCCCTGCTCCTGCTGCCAGTCCAGACGGCGCAGGGCACAGTTGTATTTCTGGGCGATGCCGCTCACCGTGAACACATCATTTTCAAGCCGCTGCCGGGTGGGAGCGAGGTTCACCACCGTAAAGGTCAGCAGGAACATTCGCTCGTTGCGGCTTTGCAGGTCGGAGAGCAGCTCGGCGGCGTCCTTGGAAAAGGTAATGAGGTCGGGCGGCAAAATCTCCATGTCATACCCGGCACGGACGGCCTTTTTCTGCTCCTCCGCTTTCATACGGCCAATGTCGGAGATTTTTCCCTTGATTGTCTTAATGGCCTTGAGCTGGTCTACCGTCTGAATGTGCATGGTGACGGTCAGCTCGGCGTCCAGCTCCAAAATCTCCGCCAGCAGCTTATCCGAAAGCTCCGACGCCATGATCTGCAAATAGGACGCCGCGCCCCACATCTGGCCGACACGGAAAGTCCGGCTCTGCCGAAAGTCGAAACTGTCCGGGGCGATGTAGTCCTTTGTCCCCATGCCTGTCTTGGGAATGTCTTTCCACGCAAAGCGGAACGGCTCACGCCCGCCGGGATGCATCTGCCCATGCAGCACCGCCAGCCGATCCCGGCCATCCAGCGGGCGGGACTGGACGCCCAGCCGTTTCAGATTGCCCATGACATCCGCCTCCACGCGCCCCAGCCGTGGACGCGCCTCCGCCACACCCTCGGCGGGCAGGCCAAAGGTGATGTACTTATACCGCTCAATACCGTTGTTGCTCTTGGCGATCTGGCCTTTGAGCATTTCCACATATTCGCCCCGGATGCTGTTGAAAGCATCCTCCTGCGCCGGGATATTCACTTTGTAGCGGTTGGCATTGCGGCTGCGGCGGTTGACAAAGGAGAGCTGGAACGGCAGCGAACTGTCAAAATAATTCAGGCAGCCACTCCACCCGCTGATAATGGCGGACTGATCCTCCGTGGATGCCACGGCATAATTGATGTCCTCATATTCCAGCGTCTTTGTGTAAAGCCCGCCGGGGATCTGGCAGATCCCGTCCGGGTGCATGGCGATATAGGGAATGGTCTGCTGGGCGGATAGCGCCCGATGTTTACTTGTGTTTCTCTGCTTTTTTGCTTTGCTCAATAGGCTCCTCCTTCCGTGCAAATGGGGCGTAGATATTTTCCGTTCGATACGGTCGGATGCCGGGGCGGGTAAACTTGACCCGGATGATATTGCGGATCACCTTTTCAAAGGGCAGGCCGTCCTTTTCATACATGGCAAGCAGAAACGCCGGGAGCATGATCGTCAGCATAGCGAACAGCGCCCCGGTGTTGCCGATGGCCTGCCGGGTCAAAAGGTAGGTGGGAACGCCGATAGCCGCCCCCATGCCGAAGCAGATAAGCTGGCGCTTGGTGAGGTTGAACGCGATCTTTGTTTTGATCTTGGAAAGGTCATTTGGGACATTCACATAGGGCATGACTTACACCCCTTTCTGCTCTTCGGGACAACTTGTCCCAAAGTCCGGGATCGTCGGCTCTACCTCGTTGCCCCATACATTCCAGCCGGGAGAGGTCTGCCGTGCGAACAGCTCCACACGGGGCAGGTCGCCCATGAGGGCAACGATCTTATCACGGGTTTCGTCCGGCTTTTTGCTGTGGGCTTCAATGGGCGAAATGATAAACTGGTGGATGTCAGCGGCCTGCCGCTTGGGGTGTCCCTTGGTCGCCAGCAGGCAGACCTCGGCGTTCGCCCGCGTCCAGAAGCCCAGCCCATAAAACCAACTGTCCGCCTTGCGGTTTTTCTTCAGCCAGACGAACGCCACGGATTTATAGGTGAAGCCCCACGCACGGATCAGCCGCAGAGCCTCCGGGAGCTGGGGAAAGGTCGCCCACATGAAAAGGGCGCTGTCCTTGGCCGCAAGTTCGGCCACAGGCAGCGCACACAACTCTTCAATGCTCATGGTGGGATAATGATTTTCCGCCGCACCCTGCACTTTCTTAGCCGAGTAGCGCCACGGCGGGTCAGCGTAAATGATGGGGTACTTTTCGATAGCTATTCTCCTTTCTCGCCCCCGGCCATGGCCAGCCGCGCCTGCTCGATGCGCTGGGCGGCGATGGTGTAGATGGAGGGGGCATTTTCAAAGCAGATGAAGCGGCGGCTTGTGTTCATGGCGGCAACGGCAGTCGTTCCGCTGCCCGCGCAGATGTCCGCCACCACCTCTCCTTCGTCGGTATAGGTCTTGATGAAATACTCGCACAGCTCCACGGGCTTTTGCGTGGGATGGATGCCGCCCGTCACCGTCGGCACAAACAGCACATTTCCCGGATAACGCCGCCCATCGCTGGACTCTGAGCCTGTCCGTTCAAACTTGCCGTAGTTGGTACTGCACCCGCTGCGGGGATTGGTCTTGCGGTACGGCTCCCCATAGGTGAATTGCGGATGGTACACCGGGGACTTTTGATAGAACACCAGAATGTTCTCGGACTTTTTCAGCGGCGCACGGTTGGCATTGAGAAATCCTGTTGCCCGGGACTTGTACCATACCCACTCATAGCGGAGCATGGCGAGGTTGGATGCGCCCAGCACCTTATCAAAGGGGCATTGAGCAAAAAACAGGATGGCTCCGTTTGGCTTCACCGCCCAGCGCACCGCCTCCCACAGCTCCGGGAGCGGCAGCGGCACATCCCAAAAGTTCCGTGTCGTGCCGTAGGGCGGATCGGTCAAAATCATATCCACGCTATGTTTTGGCAAGGAGCGCAAGCCCTCAATCCCGTCCATCAGGTACAGCGCATCCAGCTTTGGGACATTTTGTCCCAAAGTAATCTCTGTCATTGCACACCTCCTTAATGTGCGCTGAACACGCTGCGGGCGATGGAGCCGGTTTTGAACAGGCAAAAACAGAGCAGCACGGAGTAGCCCATGCAGCCCCATATCGCGCCGATGGGGTCGCCGCCCGTGGCGATGCCCTGTATCAGCACCGCATAGATAGCAACGCAGACGAGAATCAATAGCCCTTGAAAGCCCACGGCAAACAGGGACTTCAAATAGTTCTGCCCGGTATTGCCCAGTTCCCGGTTAGAGAGCGTGGCAACGGGGATAGGCGCTAAGCTGGTCAATAGGTATATTTCGATCATGCGGCCATAGACGATCACGAAGATCACAATATTGATCGCCCACATGGTCACATGAATGAGCAGGGATTGCAGCCACAGCCCCAGCAGAGAGCCAAGCCCCAGCGTTTCCAGCGTGGCCTCCAAGTCGGCAAGCATGGCCTCCGAAATGTCTGTTGAGCCTTGCACGATCCCGGCTGCCCGGGCGATAACGCTTTGGGACACATCGAACACGGCCATGACGATATTGAAAGTGTTGGACAAAATCAAAATGGCGCAGGCCGTTTTGAATATCCACTTGAAGAAGATCCAGTAGTCCAGATCATGCAGGTTGTTCTTCTCGATAATGAGCTGGATCAGCTCATAGGTGGCAACAAAGGTGAGGATCAGACCGGCAATCGGCAGTATCACCGTTTCAGAAAGCTGCCGGATCAGGGAGAACACCCCGGCGTTCCATGCCGCCGGGGTGGTTCCCACTTGCACCGCAATCTCTCCGACACGAGAATTGACCGAATCAAAAAGCCCTGTGAGGTTGCCCATGATGCCCTCAATCAGCAGCTCTTTTAGCCAGTCGGTCAGCCAGTCGGTGAGAAATCCCATGCTTCACGCCCTTAAAACAGGGTGGACAGCAGAGGGATCAGGGTCGTACCCAGCACGATGATGCCACCGCCCGCCATAAGCTGTTTTATACCCAATTAGGTGTAAAACTCTGCTCGATGGCGGGCGGCGGCGTACAAAAAATCTATATGGTGTTTTTAAGAGAACCGTCCCGGCGGGACAGGTCAGGCAGTGACCTGTTCCACCTCTGGGATGGGTTTGAGATTAAAATGAATTTCGATAGAAATGTGTCTTGTTTTATCTTCGTCAATGCGCTCATGCACGACGATTTCTTTGATTAAGCGGTTGAGGGT
>CEAH01023208.1_pt1 | contig 15224 bp, 8 predicted proteins | sample 557571 | NCBI WGS metagenome assembly CEAH01 (sample SAMEA3182092, study PRJEB8094) | gut metagenome | biome: human; feature: gut; material: Stool; isolation source: human stools | place: Canada | collected 2013-11-25
TATGCCGACATCGGCTTCGACGTCGATATGGGACCGCTGTTCCAAACCCCGGCCGAGGCGGCCAAGCAGGCCGTCGAGAACGACGTGCACGTCGTCGGCGTCTCGTCGCTCGCGGCCGGACACAAGACGCTCGTGCCGCAGATCGTCGCCGAACTCAAGAAGCTCGGTCGCGAGGACATCGTCGTGATCGTCGGAGGAGTGATTCCCCATCAGGACTACGACGACCTGTACAAGGCCGGCGCCGCCGCGATCTTCGGCCCCGGAACTCCGATTGCGACCGCCGCGATCAAGATACTCGAAATCCTGCTCGCCGAATAACGACCGGCAAATAAGCGAAAAAGCCGCTCCGCGCTGTGCGCGGAGCGGCTTTTTCTATCCGACAGCCTGTCACGGTCTATGGCCGCGACCGATGGTCGTTCTCGTACAAAAACCACTCATATGTTCTCCTGTACCCTCCCTCGGGTTCTCCATGTTTCCGACACCCCGGCATCCCTCCGCCGGAGAGGATTCAGGATAAGGACCCGATCGGACGCACGGCCTGCGAGCGGTTGCTGACCGCGACCGGCCGATGAAAAAATTTCGGTTGCGAACGTATGGGTACATGGGGAGTATAATGGCCTCAAAAAAGCGGCAGAACTTCCGCGAATAAACAGCCGTCCGCAAAAACGCCGCACGACACGGCGGGAAACGACGGCAACCCGGACCGCGGCACGGCGCCGTTCGACGGAGAATCCCATCCATTTCGAGTTTCAGGCGCGCGCTTTTCACGCGCCAACGGCCTGGAACGGGCCTCTACCCCTTCTCCGACAAGCGTGCGGTCAGCCAGTCAATCCTGTTTTTCTGCAATTCGATGATTTCGTCTTTGGCTTCGATCACGCGACGGGCCATTTCCAGCAGGTCGGCCGGAGCCTCTTCGGGTCCGTTCGGCCGTACGATTTCGCCCTCGCCCCGTATCAGCCATTCCAGAGAAACTTCCGGATATGTGGCGATAAATTTCGCCAAAGTATCCTCGGTAATCCCGGTCGGACTCTCCAAGGTACCCCGGGATATACCGGTTTTACTGTAAAATTCTCGCTTGCTAATAGACAGATTTTCAATATAATACAAAATTCTATCCTTAACTGGCGAAATATTTCGTCGTTTTTCTTGCATAATGGCGAAATCCTTCGTATTATTGCAGTGCTTTTACATCCGTTTTTATTCGTCGGCGAAGCTGGACACGCAAAAATCCGGCCCTGTTCGCTCGTGGCTATAAATCGGATAAAGATATACATTTTCAATTAATTTTTACTCAACAATTTTTCATTCGCGAAAGGCCGAAATCAAGGAGGGGGAGAGACACACTCAGACACTATTTTGTTCAACTCAAACAATTTAATCCAAAGACTATGAAGCGAATTTTTATCAACCGAGTTTTGGCGTTTCTCCTGATCGGGGCGACGCTGACTTACGCCGGCTGCAAGGACTACGACGACGACATCGGGAACGTGCAGACCGAACTGAGCGAGACGGCTGCCGCGCTGCAAGAGCAGCTGGGCGCCTTGCAGACGGCCCTGACCGGAGCTCAGAACGAGGCGGCTGCCGCGACACAGAAAGCCGCAGCAGCCAAGGAAGCCGCCGATGAGGCCGCCGAAACGGCTGCGGCAGCTCAGAAAGCCGTCGCCGATGCCAAGACGGAAGCCATTCGGGAGGCTATTTCTCAATGCCAGTCTCTGATTTCGGACAAGGCCGACCAAAGCGCGCTCGACGAGCTGGCCAGCCAGATCGAAGGTATCGAGAAAAACCTGTCGCAAACGCTGAAGGACTATGCCACGATCGACGACATGCAGAAATTCGAGAAAGCGCTGGAAGTACAGCAGAAAGCGCTGGAGAAGTACGCCGACGAGCTCGGCGACAAGGCTTCCTCGGCCGATCTGACGGCGCTCGATCAGAAACTGTCGGGACTGATCGAAAACATCCGCAAGAGTGCGATCGACCAGGCAACCCTCGAAAAGGCCGTGAAGGACCTGAACGCCGAGATCATGGAAAAAGTGGGAGAACAGCTTTCCTCGCTCAGCGGCGTACTCTCATCCCGGCTGACGAGCGTGACGCTGGTTCCCGGCCTCTATGTCGACGGAATCCCCACGATCGAGTTCCTGTCCGTATCGTACAATGCCCTGACGATCAATCCGGACGGTAGCACGAAGAAAGCCGCGAAAGCCACGATCGTCTCCGACGAGTCGACAACGGCCGATTATCGCCTGAATCCTACCGGAGTACAGAAGGAGGATATCGGAACGCCCTCGTTCGTTTCGACGACGGCCGTGACCCGAGCCGCCGAAACGGGAGAAAATACGCCTGTGAAAGTCGTCGGCCACGACATCGAAAACGGCATCCTGACCGTCAATGCGGCCAAGACCTCGACCGAGCCGCTGAAGCTCGACGGAAACAAGATCTATACCGTCGCGTTGAAAGTGCCCGTAGCGGACGACTGTCTGTTCGAGAACGAGACCGAAGCCTACGTCTACTCCGAATATGTCCGGCTCGCTGAGTCGACCGTAACGCCCGTTATCGCCGCGCAGTTCGATAATTCGCAGCAGATTACCGATTTCGATTGTGCACACGGCGCGCATCATCATTTTTCGGACTACGCTACGATCTACGGTGCGGCACAGGCCGAAAAAATCTCCAAGAGCATCAAGTACAACGAGCCGTTCGACCTGGCCGGCATGGTGACGGGTTGCTACGACGACGGGGCGAACGCCAATGAAATGACCGCAGACAAGCTCGAAGGCTACGGCCTGAAGTTCCGTTTCGAGCTGGCACCCGATGCTTACAAGCTGGGACCCAACCAGACCGATCAGCAGCAATTCGCCCGCATCGACGGAACGACGATCACGTCGCAGGTTCCGGGCGGCGAGGTCAACAACCGCGCGGCTATCGACAAGGAGCCCATCGTGCGGGTAACGCTGGTCGACACGACGAACGAGAATCAGATAGTCGACGTGGCCTACTTCAAAATCAAGTGGGTAGAAAATTCCGTCAGCCCCGACCCGATCGAACTGGGCGAGATCAAGACTTACGTCCAGAATCTGAGTTGCTCGGCCATCGGAAACGACTTCCTTTGGAAAGACATGACGCAGTACGTCTATGCTAAGGTGAAGGAAGGCGGCATGTCGAAAGACGAATTCGAAGCTATCTATAAACTGAAAGCCAACGACGAAGGCACCTTCGGCGAAGGCGACGGCGTAATCACCGAGCAGACTTCGGACGTATCCGAGGACGCCGTAGCCCTGAAATGGACGCTCGACGCCGAGGCGATCGGCAAGATCGTACCGGCCACGTCGAAAGAGTACAGCATCCTGATCACCTATACCGATCCGAAAGGCGTTGCGGGCGATGTGACCTTCTCGCTGAAGTGCACCGTCAACGTCACTCTGCCGTCGATCAGCGGCTACTACGAGCAGTACTGGATCACGTCGGGAGCACTGGCTAACGTTTACCCGGTTCAGTACGAGCCGACGATGACTTCGGGGACTACCTGCGTCTACAACTACGATCTGATGCAGCTGTTCACGCCCAACGCTTGCATCGTGAAAGACTTGTTCTCCGCGTGCGGCAAGTGGGACATGCAATTCGCACTGACCCAGCCTCAGACAGGATATGCTCCGGCACTGACCGCCGAACCGGCCGGTACTGCCAACAAAGCCGGCTACACGCTGCTCAAGAACGCGGAAAAAGCCGCAGAGCTGACTTTCGTTGCCGAAGGCGACAACTGGTACGCACCGAGCGTCACGAGCGCAAGCGCCGTCAACCTCTCGCTCCAGAAGAACGACGCGGGCAAAGGACTGGTCGGCAACAAAGCCACGCTGAAGGTATGGGCTGACATCAACGGATACAACAAGATGCAGGTGGCCGAGTTCGACGTGAACATCGTTGCCCCGCTGACGATCAACGCCGAACTGGAGAACGCTTCGTTCGAGGATCATGTGATCGGCGGATCGGAGATCGACTGCTCGAACGCTTTCACGATGACCGATTTCAACGGTTATCTCGTAGCCGAGAACGACATCGTAAATCCGGAAAGCGACAAGCAGAAGTATGCCGCGGAGCTTTGGGACTACTATGAAGTCGAAAGCGTCGAATGGGAAACCGACAAGGCTAAGATCGGCATGAAGCGGCAGGGAGGTAACATCGTCGTCGACGACAACCTGACGGCCGACCAAAGTATGCCGCTCACCGAAGCCTATGCCGGAGCCTCGATCACGGCAACGGGCTCCAAGCTCGTATTCACCAACAACAGCGCAGGTGCCGGCGTCGAGCGCTCCTGCAACATCTTCATCCCTGCCACGGTGAAATACGGCTGGGGCGAAACGACCCAATGGGTCAAGATACGCCTGAACCCGGGCAAATAACCGCCACCTGATTCTGTTTACGAAAGAGCGCCTCGAATCTTCGAGGCGCTCTTTTTTCTATTCCGACGACAACCGGCGTTCCCCCACGCCTCACGGAACCGACCGGCTCCGTCGGGCGATTCGTTTCGTCCGAATAAAGCGGTAGTCCGACGGGCGCACTCGTTCCGATCTCCTCCATCAAAGCATGCCCCGGGCAGGAAAGAACCGTCGCCCCGCCTAAAAAGCATCCGATCCACTCCGCAACCAGCTCGAGACGGGCATTGCGATAAAGACGGAACGGACACCCGGAAACGCCCCCGCAAGCGAAAAAGCATCCGAGTTCCCTCCCTCTTGTCCGATTCCGCGAACCGACCCGCCGAGAATCATCCCGGCGAGGCAGACCAGAAACGGCTCTATCCGTGACCGGAAAAGCGAGAACCGAGTTCTTGCCGTCCCGCCGAAGCGTAAAAACACTTGACGGAGCGATGCGACCAGCTTATGATCGCACCGGAATCCGTGCAACCGGCTCCGGCAAACTACTTTTTCTCCGGAACCCAGCAGTTCAGATGATTGCCGGGCGTCACGACGACGAACTTGTAGAAACCGTTCGGATCGTCGCCCGTATCGAACACGAAGCGCCGCTCTCCCGCTTTCACGCGGCCGGCTTTCGTCCACTGGTCGCACTGTCCGTTTTTGAAATCGTTGGTCCTCGAAACGTAAACGGTAGCCGGCGCCCGGTCGTCGAGACTTTCCCACGTCAGCTCGATCGTCCGGTTGCCGCGCACGGCCTCGAGAGCGCAGATATCGGCTTCCCCGATGAAAGGCGCTCCGTCCTGTTCCCACAACACCTCCTGAGGCACGTCGAAATCCAAAAAGCGAGCGAGCGACGGAGCGATGTCGACGATCGACAGCCATGGTTCGGCGAAGCGGGCATTTCCCCGAACGTTCGTCGCGATCCACGAGGTCCGCTCGCGCGCGGACTGTCCGCCGTGATGATGACCGTCGTCGCCCCGGCCGTGGTCGGTCGTCACGACGACCATCCACTCCTCGTCGAAATATTTCTCGCGGTATTCGACCGCTTCCCAAATGCGTTCGATCTGACGGTCGGCCTTCATCACGTACTCGTCGAAATAATCGCCGTTGCCGTAGATATGCCCGGCATCGTCGGTATACCACAGATAGACCCAGCTCAGGTCCGGCGCCTGCTCGCGGATACCGGCCGCCGCAGCCCTCGACACCGTATCGTCGATGCGATAGACTTGCAGATCATCCTTCTCCTTGGGATAGTTCTTCTGGTCGAGATCGAAACCGTCGACGACATAGTCGATCCTCAGGTCTCCCGTCTCGGGCAACCCTTCGCCGAGCAACACGGTGCGGTTGTCGGTCCAGCTCGAATAGAGAGCCGTCGTCACGTCCCGCTTCTGCTCCTTGGCGATCCGGAAAATCGACCAGTAGCTGTAATCGGGCTTCGGAGAATTGTCCCATACGTTGTGCTTGTTGGCCCATGCGGAGGTCAGGATGCAGTTGTACCCGACAGCCGAAATGGTCGGCGTCTCGCAGTACGTACCGGCGATCCCGCCGCAGTAGGCCCTCGAATAGCCGCCCTCGGCCGCGATCCGGCCGATTGCAGGCGGTTTCAGCCGCTCAATCATATCGGCCGGAACACCGTCCACGATGATAAATACCGCCTTTTTCGCCTTCGCCCCGTATCCGCCCCAAGGGAGCAGCAGCAGGATCGACAGAATGATCAGGATGTGTTTGCGATTCATGCTTTCCTCGTTTAAATCGTTCAATGGAAGCCCAAATTAACGATTTTTTTCGGATTCAACCTCTGCTTTGCAGGAAAAACTGAGCATGCGCCGGTCTTTTCCCTCTTAACATTCTTTTTACGTGAAGCCCGGTTCGTAACTTAAACTTCACGGTTTGGTCTCGGTACGTTAACCAGCCGTACCGCAGGGACCGGTAACTTTGCGGCATCGAAAACCAATACGCCTCTATCAACTCATGACCCGACTGACATCGTTCTTTTTCATGCTGAGCATGCTTTCCTTTCCGGCACGGGCCGACGCCCAAGCCGCTTCGGCCGTCGTGCGCGGCACCGTTGTCGATGTATCGAGCGCCCCGATCGTCGGAGCGACGGTCGCCATCGAAGGAACGACGCTCGGAGCGATCACCGACTCCGAAGGCAAATTTCTGATTCTCGGCGCCGAACCCGGAACGGCCGTTGTCACGGTGTCGTTCATCGGCTACAAACGATTCCGCAGCGAACCGCTCGAGCTGCGCAGGGACGAATCTTGCGAGTTGAGCGTAACGCTCGAGCCCGAATCGTCGCAGCTCGACGGAGCCGTGGTCGTCGCGACGCGCAAGGTCGACAGCGACGCGGGACTGATCGCGCAGATGCGATCGGCCCGTTACCTCGCCAGCGGCATATCGGCCCAGACGATCGCCCGCACTCAGGACAAGGACGCTTCGGAAGTAATCCGCCGCGTCCCGGGCATTTCGGTCATCGACGACAAGTTCGTCATCGTCCGCGGACTGGCCCAACGCTACAACAACGTATGGATCAACGGGGCGGCCGTGCCGAGCTCCGAAGCCGACACGCGCGCGTTCTCGTTCGACGTCCTGCCCAGTTCGCAGATCGACAACCTGCTAATCGTCAAGTCGCCCGCACCGGAACTGCCGGCCGACTTCTCGGGCGGTTTCATCCGAATCCGCACGAAAGTCGTACCCGAGGAAAACTCGCTGACGATCAGCTACGGCACAGGATTCAACAGCGTCACGCACTCGAACGATTTCCGCTATGCCCCGGGCAGCGCAACCGACTGGCTCGGCTTCGACAACGGCATGCGCTCGCTGAAAAACGTTCCGCATCGCGTGGACAACGACGACGTCACGACGGTCGACCGCGTGACCCGCACCGGCTTCAACAACGACTGGAGAGTGCTGAGCCGCCGCCCGACAATCGACCAGAAACTGAACATAGCGCTGAACCGTCGCTTCGTGACCGCCCGCCGCGACGCGGTCGGGCTGGTCGCGGCATTGAACTACTCGAACACGAACAAAAGCCTGCTGCGCATGGAAAACTCGCAGTTCGGCATCTACAACTACACCGAAGACGAACCTCTGTACAACTTCAAATACACCGACAACCAATACACGAACGACGTGAAGCTCGGCGCTATGCTGAATCTCTCTTACGTTCCGGCAGCCGACAAGCGCTCGTGCGTAAGCCGTTACGAATTCCGCAACATATTCAACCAATTGGGACGCAACCGTTTCACCGACCGCGAAGGATGGCGCAACGTCAGCGGATATTACGAGCAACAGCAGGACGAATACTTGTACGTGAGCCGTAGCGCCTACACGGGCCAGTTCGCAGGCAGTCACGACTGGATCCGCAGCGGCGCGAAGTTCGACTGGAACGCAGCCTACTCCTACTCGAACCGCCGCCAGCCCGACCGCCGGATCGTCGAGCGCGAGAAAAATCCCGAAAACGGCATTTACGAATACTCGATCGATCAGGGCAGCGTATCGCGCTACTTTACCTCGCTCGACGAGCACGTCGCTTCGGCCGGAGCGAACCTGAGCCTGCCGCTCTTTCCCGACGGGACGCTCCGCCCCGAGTTACGCACCGGACTATACGGCGAATACAAAACGCGCCGCTACGCTACCCGCAACTTCCTCTACAAGTGGAATGCCTATCAGAACAAGCTGCCCGCCGGTTTCGGCTCGCTGCCCGCCGAGCAGATCTTCGCACCGGAAAATCTGGGCGCACCCGACAAGCTGCACGTTCAGGACGAAACGCACAACACGGACGACTACTCGGCCCACAGCGACGTGCTGGCCGCCTACGCGGCGCTGAACATGTCGCTCGGGCGCTTCAACGTCTACGCCGGCGTCCGTTTCGAAAGCTACCGCTCTTCGCTCGAAAGCTATCCGTCGGAAACCAATTTCCGGACCCGGACGAACACCTACCGATACAACAACGCGCTGCCGTCGCTCAACGCCACGTATAACCTGACGCCCCGGATGCTCGTCCGGCTGGCATACGGCATGAGCGTCAACCGGCAGGAGTTCCGCGAGCTGTCGCCGTCGACTTACTACGATTTCGACATGTTCAGCACGATTACCGGCAATCCGGACCTCCGGCAGGCCGTCGTGCAGAACGTCGACCTGCGCTACGAACTCTATCCGGCCGCCGGCGAAACGATTTCGGTCGCCGTCTTCTACAAGCATTTCAAGAATCCGATCGAATGGAACTATGTCGATGCCGGCGGCTCCTACCAGTTTTCGTTCGAGAACGCCCGCTCGGCCCGCAACTACGGCGTCGAGATCGATCTCAGGAAAAGCCTTGCGTTCATCGGCATGAACAATTTCATGCTGACGTTGAACGCCGCTTGGATCGAAAGCAAGGTTCTGTTCGGCGAGCAAAGCCGCGAACACGACCGGCCGATGCAGGGACAATCGCCCTATCTGGTCAACGCCGGACTGTTTTACCAGAACGGCCGGATCGGCTTCGCGGCCGGCATTCTCTACAACCGCATCGGCAAACGAATCGTCGGCATCGGCCGGGTCAGCACGAGCGGAGGCGACACGTTCAACAGCAATATCCCGGACATGTACGAGATGCCGCGCAACTCGCTCGATCTGACGGTCGGCCAACGCCTCTGCAAATGGCTCGAGGCGAAGGCCGCCGCGCGCGACCTGCTCGGCGACGCGGTCCGCTTCATGCAGTTTCCGCGCTTCAGGGACTCGGAGGGCGTCGTGCACGAACGCTCCCAAACAACCAAGCGCTATTATCCGGGCCGCAGCTTCTCGCTGTCGCTGACGGCCACGTTCTGACCCTCGCGGCATACGAAAAACGAGTAAATCTCACGACTTCGGAAACACCATTCATTCCTTAACTATCTACACGATGAAAAAACAGATGATTCTGGCCATGATGGCCTCGGTCGCCATACTGGCGGCCTGTTCGGACGATGACAACGGCAGCGGAAATCCCGGTCCCGGTCCGGCCCCCTCGGGCGTCTACGAAACGGGGCTCGTATTCGGCGAAAAGGAAGGATCGGACTCGGTTTACTACATAGGCAACGGCGACAAGCACTTTCCCGCACCGAAAGGCGACTACGTGCTGAACGCCTCGCGCAAGTACAAACTGCGCGGCTGGGTTTACATCGAGGACGGATCGACGATCACGATTCCGGCCGGTACCGTCATCCGGGGCGACAAGCAGACTCAGGCAGCGCTGATTATCGAGCGGGGCGGCCAGATCTTCGCCCGGGGGACCGCTTCCAAGCCGATCGTCTTCACGTCGGAAGAGGCTCCCGGCAACCGTCGGCCGGGCGACTGGGGCGGACTGATCCTCTGCGGCCGCGCCAGCAACAATAAGGGCGAGCAGCAGATCGAAGGCGGTCCCCGCTCGTATCACGGCGGAGGCAGCAACCCGGTCGACACCGACAACTCGGGCGTGCTGAGCTACGTGCGCGTCGAGTTCGCCGGCTTCCCGTTCCAAACCGACAAGGAGATCAACGGCATCACGTTCGGCTCGGTCGGCAGCGGAACGACGGTCGACCACCTGCAAGTATCCTACTCGAACGACGACTCGTTCGAATGGTTCGGCGGCTCGGTCGGTTGCAAATACCTGGTAGCTTATCACGGTTGGGACGACGATTTCGACACCGACAACGGCTTCTCGGGCAACTTGCAGTTTTTGCTCGGCGTGCGCGATCCGCGCATCGCGGATAAATCGCTGTCGAACGGCTTCGAGTCGGACAACAACTCCGACGGTTCGGACGAGGAGCCTTACACGACGGCCCGTTTCTGCAACGTGACGCTGATCGGCCCGATGGGTCAGGACGCCGCATTCTATAACCAGTCGGCTTCGACCGAAAATCCCGGAGCCTACATCAACGCGGGCGAAATATTCCCGAACAACGGCTCGGGCCTCGGCCAGTTTCAGGCAGGCGTGCAAATCCGGCGCAACTCGCGCATCAGTCTATACAATTCGATCGTAACGGGATGGCCCGTCGCGCTGATGATCGAAAAGGACAAGGGCGATTCGCCCGCGGCGGCCACAGCAGGCCTGTTCGAAATCAGTAACGTCCACTTCTCGGGGTACGACAAAGCACTCGAATCGTTCGACAACACGGCAATCGATCCGGTCGTCGGGATTCTTTCGTCCGACCAAAACAAGACATGGCTCAAGGGGAACGGCTTCACGGACGGCATCTTGCTCCGGGAAAGCTATGCCAACAAGTTCTACGACGCGATCGACGGCGTGGGACTGGCGCAACCCGTCAGCACGCGCTCGGGCTTCGATCCCCGGCCAGGCGCCGGCAGCGCTGCCGTGAACGCTTTGTACACGGTTCCTTCAGGCTTCGACGCTTCGGGCAACGGTTTCGCCGGCGCCTTCGGAACCGGAGAGAACTGGATGGACGGATGGACCAACTTCGATCCGCAGAACACGGTATACTGATCGCACCGTCGGCCGCTCGAAGGCCGCTCATAGGTAAACCGCATAGCGGCCGATGGCCGCTATGCGGTTTGCTGTTCCGGAGAGAATCGGGAAAACGGCCGAACGTCTCTATTCCCGATGCGGAAGTACGATCCGATTCGCAGGATATCAACTCGGAGAGCCTTTGCCCGGTTACGACGGCAACGTCTCGTCGGGACACACGAAGCCCCGTGCCGCTCGAGGTTCCAGAGCTCGGATGAGAGAAGTCCGGACCCTCGGTGAATGTGTGCGCACGGGGCTCGTATGGCCAAATTCCGCAGACGAACGCGCCGCCATCGGGAATCCCTACGGAACAGTCTATTCAATAATCGAGCCTTTCTGCTCTCGGCATTCCGATTTTTTTTATCGCGCGGGCAGACGAGGCCCTATCACCCGCCTCCAGCCGCGCCTTTGGGACGCAAACTCTCGTCTCGGAAATTGCCGAACAATCGGGTCGCCGGCCGGGCGCTCCCTTCCCCGCACTACATCGCCAAAGCCGTCCGGTACGCCGTGCCATCGACAGGATAGCCCCGATTCCGTCATCCGCGACCGCGCCTTCGCAGACCGGCTTCGGATCGAGCCGGCACAGTAAACCTCTCGGGTTCCTGCCGCATCTGTCCGCGCGGCAGAAAACCGAATCCGGGACATCGGGCCGGCCGGAGGGCGAAACCGGCCCGGCAAAACGCCTATTTTCCTCGACAGCCCGAACTACCCCGCTCCGACGCGTAACCTCTCCCCCGAGACTTTTCCTCCCATGCGTCCCGCGTCCTCGAATACGCGTCGACAGCCGATGCGGCAGACCGTTGACGCCGGACAATAAATGACCCGGACTTGCCTTGCCCGTTCCCAAGATCGTCAACAAATCGATCGCTCAACCTGTCATAAATCTTAAGAACGAACGAGGCAAGCCCGGGTCATTCTGCATGACAACATACCCGGCGGCAGTCCGCCCGAATTATCCGAGATAGGACTTGAGTAGCTTGCTCCGCGTACTGTGACGCAGCCGGCGGATCGCCTTTTCCTTGATCTGGCGTACCCGCTCGCGGGTAAGGCCGAACTTCTCGCCGATCTCCTCGAGCGTCATCTCGGAACATCCGATTCCGAAAAAGTATTTGATGATATCCCGCTCGCGGTCGGTCAGCGTCGACAGGGCGCGCTCGACTTCCGTGCCGAGCGACTCGTTGATCAGTCCCCGGTCGGCGATCGGCGAATCGCTGTTGACCAGCACGTCGAGCAGACTGTTGTCCTCCCCGTCCGAGAAAGGCGCGTCGACCGAGACGTGACGGCCCGATACGCGCAGCGTGTCGGTCACTTTCTCCTTCGGCAGATCGAGCTCGTCGGCCAGTTCCTCGGGCGAGGGCGTGCGTTCGTGCTCCTGCTCGAAACGGGCGAAGGCCTTGTTGATTTTGTTCAGCGACCCCACCTGGTTCAGCGGCAACCGCACGATCCGGCTCTGTTCGGCCAGCGCCTGAAGGATCGACTGGCGTATCCACCATACGGCGTACGAAATGAACTTGAATCCCCTCGTCTCGTCGAACTTCTCGGCGGCCTTGATCAGCCCGAGATTTCCCTCGTTGATCAGATCGGGCAACGACAAGCCTTGGTTCTGATACTGTTTCGCAACAGAAACGACGAACCGCAGGTTGGCGCGTGTCAGTTTTTCGAGCGCTTCCTTGTCGCCCTTCTTGATCCGCTGCGCCAGATCGACCTCTTCCTCCACGGTGATCAAATCCTCCTTACCGATCTCCTGCAGATACTTGTCCAGCGACGCGCTCTCGCGATTGGTAATGGATTTGGTGATTTTTAATTGTCTCATGTTATCCCTTTCGTTGTTACGTGTCTTCCGCCTTCGAGAGGAAAGATTGTCCGGCCTCCTTATTCCGGAGGCCGGACAACCCCTCGCAGGGCAATACCGGGGATGACTTCGGCCGCTTACTTGACGGTAGGCGAGTAGGCCACCACACGACCGTCGGGATATACGCCCTCGATATATTCGATCTTCGACGTGATCCGGTTCAGATCGCCGATCGAGCGAACGGGACGATCGTTGATGTTCGTGATGATATAGCCTTTGCGAATCCGCGCGCTTTCGAGTATGCCGCCCGGCTCGATACCTACCACTTGCACGCCTCCGCCGATCTTCAGCGCCTTCTTGGTCCGCTCGGACACCTCAGCGAACAGACCTCCCAGCGCGTCGTATGCCGAAACGATATCCTTGGTGATTACCTCGGTGTTGCCTGCCTTATTACGCAGGACGACCTCGATTTGTTTCACGTCCGAGCCTTTTTTTACTCCGACCGTCACCTTATCGTTAGGCCGATGCTTGGCGATCTCCTCGGAAAGCTGGGCCGAACCGTCTATCTTGATGCCGTTGATCTCGACGATCACGTCGCCCGAGCGAATGCCGGCCGCATGGGCCGCCCCTTCCGGATCGACTTCGGCGACATAGATTCCGCCCGGCTCCTGAATGCCGGTTTTCTTACCCTCCTCCGTTTCGAGGAACTCTTCGGTCAGCGGAATATACTGAATGCCGAGCATCGCACGCTGCACGACTCCGTGCTCCTTCAGGTCGACGACCACTTTCTTGACGATCGACGTCGGAACGGCGAACGCATAGCCGATGTAAGTGCCGCTGCGCGACTGGATCAGCGTATTGATGCCGACCAGCTCGCCCTTCGTGTTGACCAGCGCGCCGCCGCTGTTGCCCGGATTGACCGCTGCGTCGGTTTGGATGAACGACTCGAGGCTGAACTGGCTCGGCAGCGCCTTCAGGCTACGGCCTTTGGCGCTCACGATGCCGGCCGTAATCGTGCTGCGCAGGTCGAACGGGCTGCCGATGGCGAGCACCCACTCGCCCAGACGCAGGTCGTCCGAATTGCCCATCGGGATCGTAGGCAGGTCCGTCGCGTCGATCTTAATGAGCGCCACGTCGGTCGTCGGGTCGGTCCCGATCACCTTCGCGTCGAACGAACGGTTGTCGTTCAGCGTCACGCGCAGTTTCGTGGCGTTTTCCACGACATGGTTATTCGTGACGATATATCCGTCGGGGCTGATGATCACGCCCGACCCGCCGCTCTTGCGCTCGCGCGGCTGCTGGGGCTGCTGCTGATACCCTCGGGGCATGCCGAAGAATTCGAAGAATTGCTCGAATCCGCCTCCCCCGCTGTAATAGTCGTTCTCGACCTCCTGCGTATTGACGATATTGACGACGCCTTTCACCGCATTCTCGGCGGCATACGTCAGATCGGGATAGCTCCCCGGCTCGTAAGAAGTGAAATGCGTACCCACGTTCGAAGCGAACTCGGTCGAAGGAGCGGCATAGGCCTCGCCCTTCTCGGTCGCCCGGGCCACGCTGTAGGCAGTCGCTGCGCCGGCGGCCATCGAGGCGGCCAGCATGCCTGCAAATAACAGAACCTTTCTCATAGAAATAAGTGTTAAAATTATTAAAATAAAAAAGGTAAAATCAATTCATTTCGGTTCGAATTTTCGTTTTCCGGCAGGCGGCTTTCCCGTTTCGACATACGTTCGGGCCAGCCGCCCCCGTCTTTTTTCCGGCCCGCAGAATCCATACCAGACTCGGCAAGGAAAATTTCCGGGACACAATACAAACTCCGAAAGAGCCGCCCGTATTGTGTATCATCTCGTTTTTTTACCGTTTTCAGCCCCCGCCCTCCGTGACAGAAAACTGCTTCCGGTCTTGTGAGGCAATACCGAGCCGCCCAAGGAAATGTCCGGATTCCCCCCGCCACGATACCGGCAGCAACGGTCCTAACCTAATAAATTAAAGGAGCGGCCCCCCGGAAAAAGCGCGGCGCCCGCATCGGGCCGTCTGAACCGATCCGGCCGAACGGGCGACGACAAGAGCCGCCCCTGCTCGGAAACGGCTCCTGATCATGCGTTTCTATGGCCGTAGGCTATTTCAGCCCGAACTCCTTGCGGATCGCGTCGACGGCGTCGAGCTTCTCCCAGCCGAAGAACTCGATCTCCTTCTGCACCGGCTTGCCGCCCTCGTAAACGGTCTCCACCTTTTTATAAGGACGGTTGCCGAAATGGCCGTACGAGGCCGTAGCCTCGAAAATCGGATTACGCAGACCGAACCGCTCGACGATCTTGGCCGGGCGCAGGTCGAACAGCTTCGCTACGCGGCTCGCGATCTCGCCGTCGGAGAGCCCCAGCTTGCCCGTACCGCGCGTTTCGACGTACACGCTCAGCGGCTCGGCGATCCCGATCGCATAGGCCAGCTGAACGAGCACCTCGTCGGCGACGCCGGCAGCGACCATGTTCTTGGCGATATGCCGCGCCGCATAGGCCGCGCTGCGATCGACCTTCGAACTGTCCTTGCCCGAGAAGGCCCCGCC
>CEAH01050908.1_pt1 | contig 15172 bp, 19 predicted proteins | sample 557571 | NCBI WGS metagenome assembly CEAH01 (sample SAMEA3182092, study PRJEB8094) | gut metagenome | biome: human; feature: gut; material: Stool; isolation source: human stools | place: Canada | collected 2013-11-25
TCCCCATTCACTTTACGCGCTTGACGAAAAATAGTGAATACCGATAAAAAATATTTCAAAAATACGCTTGACATTTCTATATATGTGTGTTATTATAATTACAGAAAGGAAAAGGAGGTCAATGAAAAAAATGTCAGAAACTATAGTACAGCGAATTTTAAGGAGGTGAAGAAAATGAGTAAATATGAATACTTAGTTAGTGAATATGCAAGGGTACGTTGTAACATTGAATACTTGTTAGTGTTGAAAAGGTTTGAAACTAAAATATACAAAGTAAATAGAGAATATATAGACGAACAATTAGAAGAATTGAGAATACAAAGCGAAAATTTACTAACTGAATTAGAAAACGCAGTAAACAATAAAGAGCCCGTATAAACGGGCTCTTTATTTTATGCCTTTACTCTTTTCTTAGTTCTCCTTTCGCAAGCAATACCACCAACTCCGTATTCTGCTCTGCCGTCCCGGTATACTCTTCAATCCCGTTCGCCCTTGCGATCTCTTTCCGGTGCTCAAAACTGCTGGGAATACCTACTGCGTTAAACGCAGCAACTAAACCGATTCCAGGATAGAATCTATCTGTCTCCACTCTTTTTGACATATCGAATTTTTTACCTCCGATTTTACCGCTGCTAGTGTACTGCCATAGCGTAGCACTTTTAGTATACTCGTCCTCTTTTGAGGTATATCTTGCATACCATAACGGGAAGCCTTTCAGCTTGCTATGCAACAATTGATTCACTAAATAATCTCTGTTTGCATAGTACCCGCACTTATACCCGTAAAAGTTCATCGTCTGACAGAAGTTAGCAATCAGCGTACTTCTGGAAATGCGTGTCAAGGTATTCGTATCATATCTTGACAGCTTTTCTTCCGTGTCATATTCGAGATCACACCACACGTTCAGATTGATTTTATCTTTGTACGGTCTGATTGTCTGTTCAAACTTGATACAATTCGCAGCAATTGTTCTGCCAGAATGGATATACACAAACCAGTAAAATCCAAGGTCAAGTCCGCGCTTTATAACCTCATTCGTAAAGTATTTCATTCGATCATCTTCTGTCACTCCGCTGCCTGCTCGAACAATAACACCAGTCACACCCGCTTTAACTACAGCATCCCAGTCTACCGGATAATTCCATTTTGACACGTCAATGATTTTACTCATGCTCTGATCTCCTTTCCAGTTCTTTTACATGCTGCGACAACCCAGACACTTCTGTTTCAATACGGATTAACCGGTCGTCCATGCTTGCATGTTTATCCATTCGCTTTTCTAAAGCGTCCAACCGATACTTAATTAACGAATTATTCATCACAGCTACCAGCAACGCGGATGCCAAACTGCAGGTAGCAGTAATAATAGATTCTATCATTTTTCCACCGCCCTTTTAATCTGCTTCGGAATCTGATTGAGTCCAACAGCCGCCAGACCGCTTGAAATACCTATAGCAAAAATGTCAAGTGCATTCCCTCCGCCGATATCGAAACCGTACACAAGCGAAATAATAGAACAAAAAATGCCAATAAATACAGACACCAATGGAATATATTCAGCGCGAATTAGATTTGCACTTTTGACAACCTCGGAAGCACCGTAACAAATAACTGTAATTGCAATATAAGGCTCAACCATTTTAACTTCCTCCTTGAACTAATTTATATACGTTTTCTGATAATTTTATATACGTGCTTCCATTCACACACAAGAAAATTCCGTCCTGCAGTATTTGTGTTTTGTTAAAGAAAATAGGGTTTATAAGTCTGTCCCCGTTTGACGACAAAAACATGCCCTGCACTTTGAACAAATATTCTGGTGCTTCCGACACGATCGGCGGGTCAGGGTCTGGTGGTTCAGGCGGGTCTGGTGGCGGGTTCGGTTTCGGGTCGAGGTCTTCCCCGTTATAGAGCTTCTGCCAAAAATACCAACCCATTTCTCCGCGAACTGGCTGATTTTTGTCTTTCGGTCGTTCGTAATTTCGCAAGAACATATCAGCCAGCATTTTTATCATTGCTTCCACACTCTCACCTGTTTGCCATTGCGTAAACTCAGAAAAGCTGTAAGGATACTTAGCTGTCGCTTTCCATTGCTGTTTGTTTGCAACCTCCCACTTAATCCGCTCTAGCTGTCCTGTCCAACTGTCGTGTGCATACCCGTTTGCATCCATCCAGGTAAACAGCTTTGTTGCTGGTGTCCATTGCACAAAACCAAAACCAAGGTCAGTGTTTCCCGCGTCAAGGTTTTGCCAGATTCCCGGGTTGGCATGTGATTCTACCCACATATTCCCCATCATCGCACAAACTGCGTATGATGTCCACCTGTTTTGTACAGATGCACCCGCTAGATAGTCATATATCTCGCGGGCATTCTCTAACGCTTCGGCAAGCGTTAGCCATCTGTTACCGCTTATCATTTTAAGGCAAAGGTTGCGCTTGTACCTGCGAAGGTCGATAAAGCGCCGCTCCCCCAGTCTAATACTACAATTTTTTTGCTTTGTAAACTGATTACCTCAGACGGAACAGAGTTTCCCGCAACCGTTCCAAGGGTAGTCCATGATTCGGTATCGGTGTTTCTGCCTTTAATTGAAAATGAACCTGAATTGCCATTATGCGTTTTAAGGAGCTGAACCGTAGAAAAAGCGTTTTCTTCTATGTCCAGGCTTGAGTGCGCGTCATCACCGCCTCCTCTAGAAACGTTATGGATTGTCATGGTCAATGGCTGAATAGCTGGTTTTCCCTCTAGCGCGGTCACTCTTTCATCAAGCTGCTGCAAAGTCGTTTTGTTTCCGTCCGCTGTCTGTTTTGCTTTTGTCGCGTTCGCGCTGGCTATATTCGCAGCATTTAAAACACCGGTTGTTGCTGTCTGGGCAGCGGTCGCTTTCTCTTCCGCGCTGTTTGCTGCTTCCTGTGCTGCCGTCACGTCTCCGATCATGCCGTCCGCTGTTTCTTTCAGCTGCGTGACCTGTTTTTTGGTGTCCTCGTGAACCGCTTTCAGCTCTGTCTGTGCACTTTTTACAGTTTCAACATCATTGACTGCTTCCTCCGCTGCCTGGCTGGCAGTAAATAAAGCGCCGTCAATGATGTTCATGTCGTTGTTATAGTCGCCTAGAAAAGTTGGCTTGTCTGTGCCGATGAACTGGGATAATTTAAAATTGGCTGTTTTGTTTGTGCTACTCATGCTTTTACCCTCCTTTTTTATGCAGTCTCTAACGCTGCAATTCTTTCCTGTAAAGTCGTGATCTTTTCAGCGTTCGCGCTGTTTGCATCGTTTGCAATTTTTACAGCTTCCTGCGCTGCTGTTACCAACGCTTTTGAATTGTAAATATCAGCAACTGCTTTTGATGCTTTTGCTTCTGCTTCGCTGGCAACCTGCGTCAAAACGTTCAGCGCGGGCATCACAGTCAGCAATTTACCCTGCGATAATGTGATGTTATTTTTTAATGTTACATTTTCTTCGGTCATTGTTGTGATCTCTGTCTGGACTGTTGCCATTTCGTTTTTTACGCCGGATGTTGTACCTTTCAGCGATTGCAAGGCTGCATCAATTTTTTTGTTGTTTTCGTTCCAGTCTCCCATGATGTCAACTGCATCTTTTTTCTGATACATGCCAAAATTTAAATACCTTGTGCGTCGTGTAAACATTCTTTTTTCCTCCTTTCTTATTAGACAAGCAATTCCTTTAACAAAACGTTTTCGCTGATAATTTTTCCTCGAATTGAAGCGAAAGCAAAACTATTGAACTGATCGGCGGTATCGAATGACAAAATGTTCCTATACCCCACACGAGACGGCAAACCGTCTGTGTAAATGATAGATTTTTTGTCAACCTCAATCTTTACGTTACTATTCGTCTCTATGAGAACTTCTGTCGTGATCACATTATCATTGGTGACATTGATCTGAAACGCAGGCCATATGTTCCAATAAAAAGGAAAAGTAGTCTGGGCGGGTTTGTCCGGTGCTGGAATAGACACAGTCCCTACCTTAACAAAACCATGCGCACTTCTTCCAACCGTCCTGTTACCTAAACCGTTCCCAACGTTATAGGTATCGTAAAAAGTGGCGTTTTCCGTGTCCCACCACAAGGCATCCTTTTTTTTTGTTTTGATTGCCTGACAAGTTTCTGACATAACAGTGTCAAATTCCTGCGCTGTCAGGTGCAGTTCTGCGTCCACCTGCATCACTTCGTCCAACGCTCTCGCATGGGAAAGTGCACCCCCACTTGCCGGGCTGTTCACGCTTGCATTAAAAACGCCATACATCTTGCAATAACTTTCAGCATCAAACACACCAGCACGTACATGCAACGCTTTAAAATCTTCACAGTCCTTGTCAAAAGCCGGAAACCACGAATCGAATTGACTGCAAGTGATAGCCCGCACTCTCAGAACATCGTACACGTTGTTGACAGTGTTCCCCACTCTGTCACGGTATCCTGTTGTCGGGTCAAAAATCCGGAAACCATCTTCATTTACTTCATCAATATCCAGACGCAGTTTTTCAAGCTGCTCTTCAACCCATTCTTTCAGGCGTTCAACTGCAAAATCCGTGTACTGTTCCAGATATGCTTTTGTTTCGTCAATTTTACCGTTCAATTGCGCCACATCTTTTTCATGTGTAAGCTTGATATCATTAGCATACGCCCGCAATTCTGCGATCAGCGTTTCCAGCCGTTTCACGTCTTTTGTATGCTCCGCCCAGTAATAAGCGTCCTGCGTGTCGGTGTACGCTTTTAAATCATCGACCGTTTTTGCAAGCGTTTCCAAAAGCTCCGCTTTTAATTCTGCTACTTTTGCGTCTGTATAATTCTGGTAGTTTGTCTCTAAGTCAGTCAAAAATTGGATGATCTGATTGATATTGTAAGCAATCTTCTGCATTATTTCCAACTGACTGATAGACGCATCCCACTCAGACGGCAAGGATAAATAGGCATTATTAAAACATAGCTTTTCCGGTAACTTTTTATCCACCTCTTTTACCTCCTTTTAGTAAATTTTTAAGAAAAGAGCACGGGAAACCGTGTCCGAGAATTGCCCAACTACATCCATCAGCGTTTCCCGGTATTTTAAAATTAACTCCGCTTGTGGTACATTGTACCCGCTTTCTGCGTAATTTTCTGTGTACACCTCTTTTCCGTTTGAAGATGTTGTTCCGCTCCCGCTGCCCTCATCTACTGTTATTGTAGTTGCATAATCAGTGTTTGTCAAGCGGTTTTCCGGTGTATCATCAAAAACATTTTTGTTGTTGCTTTCACTTGTGCTTTTTCCGCTTGCGTTTGTTTCTCTGTCTCCATTCCGTGAACTTTCTCTGCTGTAGCTTTTCAGTTTGTCCAGATCCAACAAACTTGATTCATAGAGTTTGTTATACACAGGTAGCCAGCGCGAAACGTTCTGATTAAATTTCAAAATAAAATATTCTGGTGTTTCGTATTCGATTTCTCGCATCATATTGTCAACGCAGAACTGCTGGAAAAAGGCGTTTCTGAATTCTTCATTGAAAAATTTGTTTGTATTATACAGCATTTTAGACCGTGCTTTTTCGATTCTTTCCACAACGCCCATTTCATCTTCCAGTCGGATAAAAGGATATCTTTTTTCTTCCTGTGGGTGCAGTGGGTTGTTGTCCTGCGAATAGTGAAAAATGATATTTCTTAAGGTTGTAGTGTGGTTACTCATTTTCAGTCACCTCCGTTCCTTCCATAATCTCAGGGCTGGTCTTTGAATCCGCGCTATCAATTCCGGCGATTTCCTGCGTTCCTAAACTTAAGCGGTTACAATTAGGATTAAACTCTACACGGATGCCAGCTAAGTCCGGGAACAGTCTTTTAATTTTCTTAAGTGCTTCTCTGCGCATAAACAGACCGCCGTCCCTCAGCGCAAGAATGTGTTCTTCGTTAGCGTCTGCTTCGGATTCTACTAAACGTTCCTTTTTGTAAATGTTCAGGTTATTATAACCTAACCGGGTAAGGTATTCGCTCCAGATGCAATTCTTTTCTTTTTCCAGCTGCTCCAAAATGCACGGAACAGAAAAATCAAGTACGCCTTTGGTATCAGCAGAAAAACCGTCTGTATCATCCACCAAAACAAACGGTTTCCCGTCCGCTGCTTCATTGATAGCATGTTTTGCGCTGTTTACGTTATCTTTATTTACAAAGATTCCTTTCGGTTTCATCTGCAGCTGGGTGTTCACGTCTTTTGCCTTTTCAATCATTGTGAATTTTTTAGCAAAATAATAAATTTCTGGCATAAACGGGCGGAACGTCTGATCGTTAAAAATAATAGCGCTGTCTTTTTCGGTTGCCCTGTGGTGATATCCGCTGGCGGTATTGATATATCGGGTTGTCGGTATGTTATAAATGTTAAAGCTGCCCGCTTTTGCACAAGGTAAACACAGATACCCCATCACCTCATCCTTAAAAAAGCAAACAGAGCCGTTAAAAATTAGTGCCTGTTCCAGTGCGCGGGCGCTCACTGTGCCTGGCAATCCTGTCCATGTGTAGCGATTTATTGCTAACAAATACAGCTGATTTACAAAGTGGTCGAACGTCACGCGCTCATCAAACTTTCGAACGATCTTTCCATCATAACCGATACCGCACAATCCTAACGGGTCGGTCGAAAAACCAGTTCTTCCCATTGTTTCTTCCTCCTTTTACTTTGCATTGTTTCCGTATGTTCCAACATTGTTTTTGTCATGCCACAACGTAAAACCGTTTATAAACATATTGCGCAATGGCTGCAAAAATTCATTCGGAATATTGCCATAAACATTTACATTGTTACACTTTATATAATTGTAGCGCGGTCTGCTATTTAAGTTCGGTACGCCGAAACGACTAACCTTGTACCCGTAAACATCAAAAAACTGCTCGATCTTTTTCGCAAACTCCGGCTTTACTGTCCACCATCTGTAGAGGATTTCCAGCTTTTTTGAAGCAATAAACGTTGCAAGTCCTCCGCCACTTGCACCCGTAAGGCTAACGTTTGTCTGCATCTGTCCGATACGCTGCCTGTCCCTTTCGGAACTTTGAAGCTCAGACCGCACGTTTTTGTATGCGTCTATTCCGGTGGAAAGCACATTCAATGGCTCTCCTGTAAATACAGATTGCGCCACGTTTCCGACAGTGTCCCAAAAAATATTCGATCTGTTTTGTGCGTGCACGAGAGTGTTTGTAGCTTCTGCCTGCGCGGTCTGTAGTGGGTAGGTGTTATTTTGCACCGGGAAGCAAGGGAAACCGCTTATATTGTTCGCGTTCAATAAAAAATCATCTTCCGCACCACAATAGTTTTCTGTGTATAGATATAAATTCGGTGCGGGAATAAGTGTTCCAACTACTTTTACAGAGGGAATACCCTCCGGCAAAAATTCCGGTTTTAATACAGTTCTCGCCCCATTCGGCAGTACAACCTCGATAAAAGAAAATTGAGACGTGTACATTTTTTTATTTTTATATGCCGGGAATTTCGATAGCCAGTTTGCAAGTACCCCGCCGACAGGAATTACAGTCGGAGCAGAACTATCTGCAATTACACCTACCGAAAATCCCATTGCTGACTGTTCCACGGTTACTGCTCCACCTATATTATAAGATGTCACGGCGTACATTGCCAATATGCTCTGCGACACCCACGGAAACGCGGAGAGTGAATTCATTACGGATGAAATGGAACTAGTTCCCCGTCTAGGGCTTACTAAGTACGCTCTAGCACCGGACGGCAAACCAGCATACATTCCGCCTTTTGCCCCGGTAACGTTTGGCTCTTCCAGCGTCCCTGGGTCGGCTAGAATGTCTATTGCTGAAATTATAACGAACTGATAATCTGTTCCCTCGTCCAATTTGTCAAGGTCAAACGTTTCTTCATGGGTGATTATATAATCCCCAACATCTACAGGCTCTTGCACCGTGTTTGTTTTAAAATCATCGCTTGCAACATGCTCTCTGCTGATGTCGCAGTCCCTTATAACCATGTCAAACAAAAACGTCTGGTAAACGTCTATCTCAAAATTCAATAACGACGTTTCCGGGTTGATATAAATAACCTGTGTTACAAAAGCATAATACCATTTCCCGCTTGCCTGATTTTTAAAACATATGTAACACGCGTTACCGATCTCTTCCGCGTTTACCGGAACTTTTACGCCCCGATGCTCGCGGATATATTTAAAATCTGTGAAAACACGGATTGCTTTTGAACGGAAATAATTATATTGCTCGTTCTTATCCGCAAAAGATAACTGCCGGACCTGTGAAGCATCAAGCGGAACGTCTGCGCATATCATCACTTCGTTTGCTTGCATTGCGTATACTGTTTCTAGCGCCACCTTTTAAACCTCCTTTTTTGAAAAAAAGGGAACGCTTACGTTCCCTTTTTTATAAAATCTTTATCCTGTGATCGTCACAGCTTTTGTTGTCTGTACACTTGTCTGTCCTGCAACAACCGCTTTCAGTGTCAACAACTTAGATGTCTCATTCGGGCTCACTTCAATGGTTGCGCTCTTGCTGTCACTGGAAGCAATTCGTGTGCTGGTTGCTTCCGCTCCCTCTAACGAGAAGATAACTCCGCCATTTACCGGAGTGGTAGCCGCTGCGTATTTACTATGTGCGCCTTTTGCAATTGACGCTTCTCCGGTGATCGTCACGGCTGTGTACTTGCTAACTTCTTCCGTAGTAAGTGCAACTGCATTGTGGAATGGACTGGTAAAGTATATCTGCCAGACGTGTAACCAATAATTCCAATACAGCTTTTCTGCATTAAAAAAATCCGATGTTTCAAACAGCTGATCGTAGATGTTCAACCAGTCATCGTCTGCCACAATCGCAACAATTTCCGGATGATTCGGAATCTCTGGAATGACAGTGATTCTACCCAGAATCTGCGCTTCGTCCATATGGAACGCATAGGCAAGAGCCTGTACAGATGTTACAGCGTCGGCTTTTGGCGTAATAAATACGCGCTGGCTTTCTCTGGCTGTGGTGTTTAAAACACCTGCTGCGTTATAATTTTCCGACGGGAAGAGTAAATTATTGGAAACTATGCGCATCGTTGTAAGGAAGTCTTTTGCACTCTGTTCGTCTGTCGGGTCGGTCACATGCACAAGCTTAACAAAACCATTGTCAAGCGCAGACGCGATAGCACCCATTGCGTACAGCATTTCCGAAACCTCGTTCCCGGTGTACATGGAATCGATCACGCGATCAACGAAATTTCCAAGTGACTGCGCACTGTAAAACGCACTCCGCAGCATTTCGCGGTTCACAGTTTTCTTAAAAAACTCTTCCCGGTTTCGGTTCATAAAAGCAACCGCGATATCGGGCTTTTCCTGCTTTAACATCGCCCAAGGGGCGGTATCGGCACAGAACGAGTGTGCAGCCGCGATCTTTACCCATACGGATTCAATCGTTTCTCCGTATTCCAACATCCCCCTTTTTGAAAAAGCAAACGGGGAAGTAAAATACATTTTGTCGATTTTCTGCAATGCCCAAACATTTACGAGCTGGTTTATGAACCTGTTCATGATCGGCTGATACTGCATCATGACCTGACCGAACTCCTGGATATTTGAGTTCGTAACTTCGGGAAGCAAGCCTTCCCATTCTGTACCTTTTAAACTGGCTCTAAAGTTATTCAGCGCTAAAGGCACATTTTTTAAAACTCCTTTTACTGCCATTTTTTTACCTCCTTTACAGATCGAGAAAATCTTCTGTTTTGATTTCCTCTTTTTCCTCCTCTTCTTCTTTTTTCGTGCCAGACAGAAATGCGTCTGCATACTGTTTTCTAACGTCCGCTACTTCTGTTTCCAGACGGTCATTCTCGTCTGCAATTTCCGCAATCAAATTTAAAATCGCGGATTCATCCAACGCGCCCTCTTCTGGTGCATCAATTCGCGCGATCAAACGCGCTTTTGAAATTAAATCATCCCGCTTCATTTTTTCCCTTTCTCCCGTGTTCGGCTAAGTTAATAAGTAAGGGAAAACACGCGCACATCCCTATACGCCATACCGACAAGCCGTTTCACACGGGGGATCTTGTCTGTACTGTAAGTTCTCCCTCTATGGTTTTATTATATCTTCCTTTTGTACCGATGTCAAGCTCTAATTCCCAAAAAATCCATTCCAATATTTTTGCACTCCTGTGATTCAAAACGAAAATTTCCGGCATTGAATTGTTTTCTACACATCGACACTTGCGCGGATATTGCACCTGTCAAGCAAGTATTCTCGTCATGGTCTTTTGTTGAGATTGCAAAAAGCCGATGAAAATTTCTGTCTGCTTTTAACGATATATAATATCTTCCGTTTTGCAACATCCATAACCCATAAAAAATACCATTATGTTTTATTGTCATTAAATACCTTGCCCCGGCAAGATTCTGTTTTGCAATAAATTGCACATTGTCCAACAAAAAGATGTTGTCAATACTATAGTTAAAATAGGACGCGTCGGAAAACGCACGATAAAACCCACTTTGCTGCTTTTCCTCCGCTACGTATTTATTTCTATAAACTTCCATCACCCAACCGTGACCGCGCATAAAGTGGATACCAGATTGCCAGCGTTTATGAATCCCTAAAGCGACAAAATACGGATTCAATAACGAAACCATATTACTAACTAAAAAATAGGTTAGTTTTCGCGTTAATTGTTCGAAACCTCTACCAACTGCGTCATTGATTGCAAAAAATTTTGTGATCTCATCCGCGCAATAGTCGCCCGTTTCACTTTGGAACTCGTCAAGAAAAATATTATCTGCATCGTTAAAAAACGTAGATATTCTCTTAACTTTATCTACCATACTCAGCGCAATCACGTAACCACAAGAGATTTCAAAAGCTTCCGTTTTTATAAAAACTTCTGCGAATTTACCAGAACCGCTGGATATTGAATATAATTCGGTATGCGGGAATTTATTTTTTACATCCGCCCAAAAAGCGGGAATATAACTGTTTAATTCATCTTTTTTTCGAACTAGACAGATAAATTTTTTACTTTTGTGCAAAAATTGATTTATTAAATATTCTTTCACAGCAAAAGATTTTCCACCGCCTTTTGAGCCAGTTATAATAAAAATGTCTGGTGTATTCCCGTCTAGATCTTTTGTTTTTAAAATATTGTCTAGCCTGTAATGTTTTTCCATGCTACCCCTTTCCAATAAAAAAGAGGAACAACTGTTCCTCTTTTTATGCTGCCCTGTCAAACAAGAACAAGCGTTAAAAAATCGTTTTTATTGTTGGACTTCCGGTATTCCGCTCGCAGTGTAAGCGGATTATCTGCTGTCGGCGCTCCGACAAACTGCTCTAGGGTCTGAGTACAATCTGCGACTGTTGGGGAGAGGGTTGTAATGCAGCGTCCGTCCTCAAGCACGAAGCCAGTGCATACACAAGTATCGCCGGTTGACTTTCTAGTGGTTTCCCACTGCGCAACCCCAACTACCACCATATCTTCGCCAACGTGATCGATTAAGCCCTCACTGTTCTGGGAAAGGCTATATAATAATTTCTTGTCTGTTACGGTGTTAATCATAATTATTCTCCTTTTTTATCTGTTTTTTCTGCTTCGTCAACTGTTACGACTTCGGAATACTTCAAAAAATCTTCGACGCTCAAACGTCTCAACTCTTCGTTGTATTCAATATTCACACAAAACAACCCTTTTGCATCAGGATAAGCTTTGGTGATTTCCCGTGTGATCGCCGTGTTAGAACTTACTCTAACCGGAACAATGATGTCTGGAAAGGCTGTTACCTGCCCATCTGCAAACTGTGCTACCTTAATAACGGTAGTAGTCATAGTTCTTGTGAAAAACCGTGTCCTTGCGTCTCCGTCTCCTTTTCTCATTTTTGTACTGCTCCTTTCTTTTTTTGTTTTATTTTTATTACATTATTATAATAGCACAAACCATTTAAAGCGTCAACATCTTTTTGCGCGTAAAGTATAAAAATCTTCCACTAACACCATTCCGCCACTAATGTATTTTGGTTTTAATTTTCCGCCCACTTTCAAGCCGATTTTAAAGTCCGTTATTGGATGACTTGCCAAAAATAACTTTTTTGATTTTTCTGGCATCCCTGCGCACTTGATCTCCCAGTGTCCTGTCACTTTTTTGCCGTCCTCTTTTTGCACAAACTCTGCATAGGTCTTTTGCCTTATAAATATTGCACTGCTCCAGTCACTTTCTCGCTTCCAGTGCAATAGCTCTGTAGCGTGTTCTTTTATCAATTTTACTGGTTTCCCATCGTCCAGCATATGTATAGAATCCGTGTCGCTGTAAACAAAATTTTCATAGTTAGCCTGGGCGTGCGTTATGGTAAAATATCGCGCGTATGCTGTCACAGCTGCGCCCGCTGCAATGTATAGTGTGTCTTTTTCATGCTCCAGGTGCAATTCAAAACCTATAGAATCTGTTTCAGGGTCAATGAATGGCTCACGGTAGGAACTGTTATCGTTAATGGCAAGCCGTCCATATAAGTTGTTCAGGAATAGTTTTGCTTCTGTTCGCTCTCCCTTGTCTTTTGTAGTCATTTTGATTTTCATATAGTGATCTATATAAGTGTCAAAAAGACCTATCGCGCCGTGAAAATAACACCCGTCTAGAATCTCTAAGTCATATACTTCATAATGCTCTAATAAAAGATTATAGTCGGTCATAAAAAGCGTTAGTTCCGGCTTTGCTTCCTCTTTTTGCCCCTCTTTATTTGTAAAATATCTATAATATTTCCCGCGATAATAAATATCAGATGTCTCCAACCATTGCGTAGAGTTATACCGATAGTCTCCTTTAATCTGTACAGTAGGCAAAAAACCATCTTTTAGCTTAAAGCGGCAGCGCAATCTAACATAAAACGGATACACGCGTGTCTCTAAGCATTTATAAGGAATTTCTTTTTCAAAAAATATCGGTTTCCCTGTTGGGTAATAGTTCCCACTTTTACTGTGCATAACACTAGGATAAAGAGAATTTACATCAAACGTCATGCCGTTCTGTCTAATATGTTTTCTCTGTTTGTATTTGTAATAGCAATAACCACCCTTGTAAGCTTTGCGGATATATTCATCAATATTATCACTTCCGCGTTCATATTTTATTAACGCTATGTCTTTTAAGTTCGGAAAAGCTGCATTGAAGTCCATTGCATCAAATTTATTTCTAAATTCATCCATGCAGCACGAACCAATTGTTAATTTGTCGTGCCCACTTTTTATCATAACTTCCAGCGCTTCCTTTAGTACATAAATATCGTTAATAATATAAGCATATTCTTCCGGTGTTATTTCACAGTTTGCGTGTCGCAATCCTATATACTTCATTTCCAATTTCCTATGCTGCGTATTAAATGCAGAGCCAATTTGAGCTAATGTCATAGGCATCAGTTTAACACTGTCCCTAAACTCGATCACTGTGTCAAATTTTGGTTTGACTGTAACGGTATACCATTTATTTGTATCCGAAATTAGGGCTTTAAACTCTTTTGCATTCATGTCTTTATTGCGTGAATTATTCCATGTATATCCGTTCTTTAACAGCCAATACACAATAAAAGCTCCATCAAAACGCAGATTGTGAAAATAACACAAAACGTTTTTGTTCAAGTTAAAAATATCGTTCAAAAAATCTTCTATGTTACCGCGTAAATGCGGCTGCTCTGTGAATAATTCTATCCATGCAGCACTCCAAACTTCTGTTGATGTCTGACCAGGATATACAGTAGTCTCAAAATCCGCCGCTATTATCACAGGTTTTTTCAATGATTTTTTTGACATTGTGAAACCTCTCTCAATGTTTCACATGAAACATTTTAATATTCTCCCCAACCGTTTTCGTAGTCGAATGAATCTAAAAATTCTTTTTGCTGCTCTCTGGAAAGACCTAAGTTATCTGACAATTCCGATAAAAATTCAGGCACAATTGATTGCCCGCCATTTTTTTCTGCGTCATAACTTTCATGGATAGTTAACCAAGGTACAGACTCTAATGCTTCCGCTGTTGCTATTTTCCCGTTCTTCTTTAAACTATTTTCTAGCCATTGTCTGCACATACGCTCCGCTACCGGAAAATATGTATATGTTGTATTTATAAAATTCTCTATAATAATATCAGCACTAAAGGGATAATCTACTACGCGACCTCTTTTCTTTTTCGCTTTTCGCCTTTTTGACTTGTATTCTCCTCGATCTATTTTCTTTTTCGCTTTTCGCCTTTTTGACTTATAACCTCTATCAGTTATTAAAGATTCGGCTGTTCTTTGTACGGCATCCGGTGTTATTTTTTTCAGCCGCTGAACATCTGCTTTTGTAGGCTGCTTCTTTGCTTTTGGAATGTCGATGGATATTGCATAGCCTTGTGCAAGCAATTTATTAACTTGCTTTTCAATTCTTTTCAATTCTTGCGCGTATACTTTAGCATACCTGTTTTTTCTTGCCATATAACAAAAAAACCTCCTTTTATAGTATGATTATATTGTATCATCTTTTTCATAAAAATACAATAGGAAAAGCCGCTTTGCACGGCTTTTCCTTTATTTGTAAATCATATAAAACGCGTCCAACATGTTATTTGTTGTTGCATAATCATGTTGCGTTTGTTTTGCTTCCTCCTGTGTTTAACGCAGTAGGTATTCCCAGCAGTTTTGAGCACCGGAAAGAGATCGCAAGGGCGAACGGGATTGAAGAGTATACCGGGACGGCAGAGCAGAATACGGAGTTGGTGGTATTGCTTGCGAAAGGAGAACTAAGAAAAGAGTAAAGGCATAAAATAAAGAGCCCGTTTATACGGGCTCTTTATTGTTTACTGCGTTTTCTAATTCAGTTAGTAAATTTTCGCTTTGTATTCTCAATTCTTCTAATTGTTCGTCTATATATTCTCTATTTACTTTGTATATTTTAGTTTCAAACCTTTTCAACACTAACAAGTATTCAATGTTACAACGTACCCTTGCATATTCACTAACTAAGTATTCATATTTACTCATTTTCTTCACCTCCTTAAAATTCGCTGTACTATAGTTTCTGACATTTTTTCATTGACCTCCTTTTCCTTTCTGTAATTATAATAACACACATATATAGAAATGTCAAGCGTATTTTTGAAATATTTTTTATCGGTATTCACTATTTTTCGTCAAGCGCGTAAAGTGAATGGGGAAATGTTCTAAATATCGTTTTATTTTATGT
>CEAH01012239.1_pt1 | contig 14962 bp, 9 predicted proteins | sample 557571 | NCBI WGS metagenome assembly CEAH01 (sample SAMEA3182092, study PRJEB8094) | gut metagenome | biome: human; feature: gut; material: Stool; isolation source: human stools | place: Canada | collected 2013-11-25
ATGTCATCCATCATGGCAAGGGCAATCGGGTTAGGATTCGTGTAGCCTTCGCGAACAACGGTGGCATAGCTGCCATCCAGATTATAGATAGGTATATCAGGAAGAGTGGTCAACGAGTAGTTAATCAAACCTTCATCACTGTCTGCCAGTTTCAGGTCATCACCCGTTGCTGTATAGGTGGCGGTCAAACCGAGTTTCAACCACTTCTTCAGTTGGGCATCCAAGTTGGCACGGAAGCTGTAACGGTTAAAGTTTGAACCGATGATGGTACCGTCCTGATCCATATAGGAAGCTGATACGTAGTATTGTATCTTCTCTGTACCACCTTGTGCCGAAATCTGGTGCTGATGCTGCAAAGCAGTCTGGAAGATGGCGTCCTGCCAGTTTGTACCTACTCCCAGCAGAGAAGGATCGGCATAATAATTACTAGGGTCAGAGATTTCACCCATGTTTGCCAAATCATTATAATAAGTGGCATACTCACGCAGATTCATCATATCCAGACGCTTTGTCTGGCGTTGAACGGCAAACATACCGTCATAAGTAAACTTAGCCTCACCCGCCTTACCACGTTTGGTCGTAATCAAAACCACACCATTGGAACCTTGCGCACCGTAAATGGCGGTTGCCGAAGCATCTTTCAGAATTTCCATACTGACGATATCAGCAGGGTTGATGGTGGAAAGCGGAGAAATGGTGGAAACCGAGCCATTACCCAGTGCATCGCCCAAACCATAAGATGAACCGCTTTGTCCCTGACTCTGTACAATCACACCGTCAATTACATACAACGGCTCGGCATTAGCATTGATAGTGGCCTGACCACGTACGCGGATAGAGGAGGAAGAACCCGGAGCACCGGAAGTGCTGACTGCCGTCACACCGGCAGCACGCCCTTGAAGGGACTGGTCGAGATTGGTGATAATAGAACCCTTAATCTTGTCTTCACTCATGGAAACGGAAGCACCGGAAAGGTCGCTTTTCTTCATCGTACCGTACCCCACAACCACCACTTCGTCCAACATCTCGGAGTCTTCCTTCAGCGTGATGTTCACTGTTGTCTGGTTCGTTATCTTTATTTCCTGGCTGACATAGCCTATAAAGGAGACTACAATGGTAGCTCCTGGTTTCACATTCAAGGCAAAGTTACCGTCAATGTCGGTAATTACACCATTCGTTGTACCTTTTTCCAATACATTGGCACCGATAATAGGGCCCATAGCATCACTGACGACACCCGTAATTTTCTTTGTTTGCTGCACTGCCTCAACGGTATCCGTCGATGATACTGCGAAAAGCTGAGGAGCATAACCCAGACTGAACACCGAGCATATCCCCGCAAGCAGCGCTGTCTTTCTAAAATTCAAATTCATACTGTATTTCTTAGATTTAAAACAAACACAAAACCTCCCAAAAGAAGATTTTTTTAGTTAACAAAAATGAGACTGAGTCAAAAAGCCCTGATATACTATCACAGCCTTGACATTTAGGTTTACTTCCAAACAGTCCATGTCTTCATAGTTCCGTTTTTCCTTTTTTCCCATAGGCACAATTCTTTTTTTCTTAAATTATTAATGGTTAAATCATATTGCTTTTTCCCGAAAGGGTCATTTCTTCAGTTCGTCCCGTACCATTCTTCCCCATTCCTTCATATCTGCATCTTTCCAGTTTCCCTCGGAAGAAGCCGACGGATAGAACATGGAGCAAGTCTCATCCTTGTCAGACAAAGACCAGGCCACCCAGCTGATGGAATGCCGCTGCATCCAGTCCAGCCAATTCCCCCACTCTTCTTTACTGATGGGGCCGTCCCCACTTGCCTCCATACCGGCACATTCGGAAACGAAAATCGGCAAGCCCTTGCCCAAAGCATAGTCGGCGCGGTCGCGCAGCCACTGTCCGTGGGTATTGGCATAAAAGTGAAGTGTATACATTATATTGTCATATCCGGTAATAGGATTGTCCGCAGCCAAATGGATGTCCTGGTCCCAATGCGGACAACCAACGAGGATAACGGCATTCGGTTCTATGGCACGAATCGTCTTGATAACCTCCACAGAGTATGCCTTCACCTGCCCCCAACTGTCTTCCACCGGTTCGTTGAAAACCTCATAGATGACATTAGGAACCCCTTTGTAACGGGTAGCCATTTGGGTGAAGAACTCCTTTGCTTCTTCCTGCCGCAGATTGTGGCTATGCCAGTCGATGATGACGTAAACGCCGTTCTCGATAGCAGCATCCACCACTTTCGTAACACACTCAATACCGAATTCGGGCTTGTTCACATAGCAGGCGCTATCCAAATCCACTCCCATAGAGGCCCGAAGCACTTGTGCGCCCCAGTCATTGACCAGATAAGCAACCGAAGAGGCATTGTAGAAACGGGGCCAGAACTGATGCCAGCCATAGCTGACACCGTGCAATACCACCGTGTCTCCTTCGGTATTCATCAACTGCGTACCATTGACCACCAATGCCGGTAGCGTTTCCTTTACATTTTCATTCTTCGACGGGTTTGTTCCACAACCAATGGTCATACCTAGGCAACAAACCGCCAACATAACTTTCCATATGCTTTTCATATCATACTTAGTATTTAGAGTAATAATCTTTCTTATATAACGGTACAAACGCTTTGTACACGCTTACATTCTAATTTTCAGGCAGGGATTACACGGAAAAGCACGGATAGGTTCAATTTTGCAGCTTCCGGTTTTCCGCTTTAATTATTTCAATAGTGCTGTCTGTGGCAAAGACAGAGTTCAGTCCTTGTTGTTCTTGAGCCGGGTCACCGGTATAGTCATCTCCCTTTTCCCAGAATACATGGTCGGGATTTTGTCCGGCAAAACCACCCCATGCCCAGAAGTTGCATCCGGCAAAGAGTCCGCCGCTCTCACGGTCCTGGCGGATGAGGTCGAATACATAACGGTAATATTCATCGCGGGCAGTGGTCGGTGCCTCTTTGGAAAAGCTGAAACCGTCACGGGGAAAACCGAACTCCTCCAAAACAATCGGCTTGCTGTACTTCCGAGCAATGACCATGTGGTCATCTATATACTTCTTAGTATTTTCCTTGGCACGCGGAAGAAGTTCCTTCAGGCTGTCCGCCTTCACCCAACTCCAGTTGTAAGGCCAGATGTGGATATTCAGATAATTGATGTTGGGGTCGGCATGAATCTTCTCGAAAAGATTCATATCCATTTCGCATCCCCACGAGCCCTCACTGCCGGAAGACACCATGTGGTTCGGGTCAAGTGACTTGATTTGTGCAGCCACATCGGCCATCCAGCGGGCAAACGGTTCCTTGTTCTCGTCAGAGAAAGCGCGAGGCTCGTTACCAATCTGCCAAGACATAATAGTGGGGTCATCCACATATTTTATCTGATTATACCTATTGGTGCGTGAAACAATATAATTGACATGATTGGCAAACAAGGCCTTCGCGCTGTCCGATTGGGGGAACTGCTTGACATACTCCATATAGGCGGGCCATCCGTCTACGGCAGGTACCACGGCATCACCGTGTCCGGACCATTGCAGGTAAACGGAATAGCCACCGCTCCATTCCCAGGAATTGTTCAAATAGAGGACAGCTGTCATATCACGTTCACGCAGTTCATTCATAAAATAATCCAATCCGGCTAAAATAGTATCATTATAGACGCCCGGTGCCACTTGTAAAGAGGGCTCTACCCGCGTCTTTATGCCATTTTCACCGTCAGCACCCACCAATACGCGCAGGTTGTTGATGCCAATACTTTTCAGAAAGTCCAACTCCTTATGCAACCGTTCACGATTGCCGCCTTCACCTTCGGAACCAAGAATAGCACCGTACCAGAAATTGGCACCTACAAAATAATAGGGTTTTCCGTCGCGAACGAACTGTCCATCGGCATTGACCTTAATAAACGAATGCTCCGCAGGCTTAGGGGCACATGCCCCCAAAAGGAATAAAAGTACTGTCAGCAAAAGGAATTGTTTCTTCATATTATCAGTTTTTAAGCGATACACAAAGATACGCGGCTCATATCATAAAAAATGATACTATATTATCAGATAAATGTGCTAATGTGCCAATAGCCTGCGGCATGATGGCGCAGCATAAATATTACGCAGCCAATTAGCACATTAGCACATTAATCACATTGACACATTAAGTTGTCTCCGTATCCAATCCAGCCATTCATCCCACTGTTCCTGATACCAGTAATGCCCGGTTTCCAGATAAAGATGCAATTCCTTCGGAGAAGAAATCACATTGTAGGCTGCATACATGGAAGTGGGAGGACAGACTTCATCGTTATACCCCCAACTGAACCAACCGGGCACATTCAGCAGGCAGGCAAAGTTTGCCGTATCATAATAGCGTACCGTTTCAAGCTGCTTTTCATCGGGAGTACCGTAATAATAGAAATAATGGGGCCAACCGCAAGCACGCTTCTTGAAGAATGCTTCGTGGTCGCATAAGGCAGGATGAACAGCCGCCAGAAAAGTAACGCGTGAATCAAGAGCCGCCGTAATCACAGACAAGGCACCGCCCTGGCTGGAGCCCGTAACACCCAGCGCTTTCCCGTTGTACTGCGGCAGCGAACAGATAAAATCCACAGCACGCAAAGCGCCTACCACCACACGGTTATAGTAAGAAGCATCCCGGCTGTCGCGGCCGAACGTCCAGTAATTGCTCAGCGCCCCACCTGCCAGCGCATCATATACAGACTGCTGCATCGTGACGGGAATGCCGTGGATACCCACCTCCAATGTAATCACCTTTCCAGGAGCCGTATACGTATCTCCCGCATAAGGGCGGACACCCGCACCGGGCACACGCAGCAAAGCCGGATACTTCCCTTCTTTCTTGGGAATACTGAGAATACCGTAAAAACGTCCTCCCCAAGCTTTTGTCTGGAAGCTGACCTGATATACATTATCCGTTTCCGTACAGCGTTCGGGAAGCAGTGTCATAAGGGGATTCAACGGAGTCTTGCGCGCCTCTTCCAAGGTCTTGGCCCAATAATCCCGAAAATCGGCAGGAAGTTTCGCCACTGGTTGCAGCTGCTCGGGAGCATAGGCCGATGTAGCCAGCCCTTCATAAGTCCGGCCGTCCACATGCGCCTTGACCTTGCAACGCAAGAAGCCTGCAGTCTTCATCGTGCCTTGCAACTTCAAGGTACCATCTTTCAGCACCACGTCTTTCTTTACTTCAGTAGGATACATCTCGGGGCCCAGTTCATAGTCAATCTTGACATCGGACAAGAGGTTCTGTGCCTTCAGCACCCGGACGGTAAACGTACACTTCTCATTCAGACGATACACCCAATCGCTATGGTCAGGTGAAACGACTACACGGATTTCATTGCCGCGTATCTGCGCCGTCACAGCACATACACACAGCAGACATAAAAATAAGGAAAAAACTCTTTTCATGATATCAGATATTAGTATTAATCATTGGTGCAAAAATAGGCACTTTCAATGAAGAATACCAATACTTTTTTATCATATCACCAGCTTCTTTTTCCGATAATTCTCACGGAATTCCTTCGGCGAGCATCCCTTCTTCCGCTTGAACATACGATTGAAATTGGACAGATTGTTGAAGCCGCAGTCATAGCACACCTCTGCAATGGTACGCGTGGAATCTACCAACATACGCGTGGCAAAGCCCAGACGGATATCAATAATGTAGTCGGAAAGCGTCTTGCCGGTGCGCAGGCGAAAGAAACGGCTGAAAGAGACCGGGGTCATGCCCACCATATCGGCCAATGAAGCCAACCGGATATCCTCCTGATAATGGGTGGAAATGTATTTCTGCACCTTCTGTACCCGGCGGCTGTCAGAGAAAGTCTCTATCTTGGCAAACGAAGAACTGGACAACACCCGAGCATTGTCATAGAGGGAAAGTTCGTAAAGGATACGGAGAAAGTTCATCACGGCATAAAAGCCCTGCTCCTCGGAAGCCAGCTTATCCAGCCAGTTGTACACCTTCATGATGGCCTGCATGGGGAAACTAAGTCCGCACTGTGCACGCTCCAGCATCCGGCGGATACTGTCGAACTGGTTCTTGTTGACAACGTTCCCGAAGAACAAGTCGGGAGAGAACTGAATGGTAATCTCCCGAATATCCCCGGAGGTACATTCATGTTGCTCCCATACATGCTCCAACTCCTTACCGGTTATCAGCACCAGGTCATAATCACCGATAATCTCGGCAGAATCGCCCACCACACGGCGTACGCCGGAAGCATGTTCCGTGAAGTTCAGTTCATACTCTGCGTGACAATGGATGGGGTAGGTAAATTCTGTTTTGCGACGATCGGCAATATAGAAACAGTCACGTTCCGACAGAGGGGTTATCTCCCTCATGATATAGTTCTGGTTTTCCATAGGCATTGGTTAAAAAAATATCATGCCACAAATATACTCATTCTTTTTAATCCCACAACAGTACCATTTGTTACATTTAGAGGTAATAATTGTTATATATGAGCAGATACCCGGGAAAGTCCCGCCCGGAAAAGCAAAACTTCCGTTCTTCTCCCCCTCAGGCTCTAATGTAAGGATGTATGAGATGCGCATCTCGTACACTTACACACTATAGTTTGAGGAAGAAAGAAGCGGAGATCCCTCTCCTGCCCCATAAACAAAAGAAAGGTCTCCGCTTCGCCGGATGATATGAATGATAAGTCGCTTACTTCTGCAGCTTCAAGACGCAGGAAGTTTCCGGCAGGTTTTCCGAAACGACCGTCATTGTGGCTTCTCCCACTTCGCCGGTACTTTGCAACAGCACCTGTGCAAGTCCATTGAATGCCTTTACCTGATAGGTGCGTGCATCAGCGTCGGCCGGACGTTCCGTAGCCCGATAAGCGGGGTCTCCATTCCCCACCCCAAGGATGCGTACCGGACCGGAGACGGTTATTGTCAAGTCGTTGCAGGCAGTGGGGACAAAACGTTTCTTCTTGTCCTGCAACTCAATGTTACACACTGCCACATCCCGATTGTCTGCCTGAATGACGGAACGGTCTGCCGTCAGGGAGATACGGGCAGGAGCACCGGTAGTCTCCACAGTACGGGCCAATATTTTTTTGCCGTTCTTATAGCCTACAGCCTTCACTGCACCGGGCTGGAAAACGGCTTTCCAGGAAAGATGGCCGTTTCGGGGCATCGGTTTGCGCTCCAGTTTCTTGCCGTTCACAGTCAGTTCCACTTCATCGCAATTACTGTATACCCAAATGTCGATGCTATCACCTTCGTGACCTTGCAGATTCCAGTGGGGAAGGATGTGCAGCACCGGCTCATCCGTCCACCAGGACTTCAGATACCAGGCTTCGTCCTTGGGAAAGCCACAGTAGTCCAGAATGCCGAATTGTGAGCCCGTAGCCGGGAACTTCATGGGGTTGGGTTCACCGCGGTAGTCGAAACCCGTCCAATAGAAAAGACCTGCCAGATAGGGGCGTTCGTCATAGAATTTCCAGCCACGCTCGATGCAGTTCAGCAGGCTGTCAGGCCCGTTCGGTTTACGGTTGTGCGCCACCATGTGGCCTTTGCCGTGGGCATCAAAGTAGATGCCGCGCGTACCACAGCCCGTGGTCTCTTCCGAACCGAGCGCCCGGCGACCGGGATAATCCTTGCGGTGCTGCTCCACAGGGTTCTGAAGGATGTAGTTATAACCGGCCACGTCTGCGGGAATCAAAATGGCAGGGCCACTGCTCGAAGCAACGGTCATGAGGCGCGTAGGGTCGAAACGGTGGCAATATTCGCGCATCGTGGCAGCAATGCGTGTACCGCTTTCTTTCCACTCGATGCCCCACTCCTCGTTGCCTACGCTCCAAAGGATGATGCACGGATGGTTGCGGTCGCGGTCTATCATACGTTTCAGCAGGCGGGTATGTTCCTCGTTGACGCCCGTCAGACGGTTTTCCTCTATTACAAGAATGCCGAGGCTGTCGCAGGCATCGAGCATTTCGGGAGTCATCGGGTTATGGGAAGAACGGTAGGCATTGCAGCCGAACTTCTTCAGTTCCTTCAGTCGGTACACTTGCAGGGCATCGGGAATGCCGGCACCTACTCCGGAGTGGTCTTGGTGCATGTTCACACCTTTCAGTTTCAGAGGCTGTCCGTTCAGGAGGAAGCCCTTGTCGGCATCGAAGCGGATGTCGCGAATACCAATCGGGGTGGCCACCACGTCCACCTGCCTACCGTTTTGCCAGACGCTGGTTTCCATTTTATAAAGGTAAGGATGTTCTGTACTCCATAGCTGGGGATTCAGCACTTTGGTACGCACCTTTACGCTACGCGTTTCTTGCGGCAGCAGGGTTATCTCTTCCGCCTCGTCCTCCATCTGCACTTGTCCGTCGGCATCAAGCAGACGGCACCATACTTTGCCGGAGACGGGGTCTTTTCCCGAATTCTTCATCTGCACTTCGGTCACCAGCACAGCCTTGTCGAAAGGAGCTTCCAGCGTGGAAGATACAAATACGCCGAAAGGAGCTACATGCAACGGCGCCGTCTTGTTCAGCCATACATGGCGGTAGATGCCCGCACCCTCGTAAAACCAGCCCTCCTCGAGCGTGGCATCCGCACGGACGCAGATAAGATTCTCTTCTCCGTAATTCAGGTATTCCGTAATGTCGTATACCTGCGTGGCATAGCCGCTGGGTTCGTGTCCCAGGTAGAAACCGTTTATCCAGATACGGGCATCACGGAAGATACCGTCGAACTGAAGATAAAGATGCTTGCCGAGGTCCTCTTGCGGAACAGTGATACTTTTCCGATACCATCCCACAGAGTTTTCGGGGAATTTATAGCCGACGGCTTTATAGCCATGACTGTGGCTCGCCTCTTTGGCATAAGGCAAATCAACCACCCAGTCATGCGGAAGATTGACCGTCTTCCAGTCCACACCCCACTTCTCCGGATTGAACTTGGGAGAGTAAGGGCCCTCATTATGGATAGAGGCTGCCTTGGTCAGATAGTTGAAGTACTCCGTTCCGCAGCCGAAGTCTTTCTCCGGTGAGGAAGCATTGCCAAAAGCAAACTGCCAGCCGTCGTCCAGCAAAATACGTTCGCGGACGGATTGGGCAGAAAGAGAAAAGGTAATTCCAAGAAGGAACAGAAATGCGAATAAGTGTTTCATATCGGTTAATCATAAAATGTGTTTACAAAGATAGAGCGAAAAAGATTCGTGCGGTGATACTTTTGTATCATTTTCCGGTACTTCATGTTTCCGAGGGGAAAAAACACGCCGGGCAAACAAGGGTGATAGGAGAAAAGTTTTTAAATTTGAAGCGTGCTTCCGGGAAAATGGCCGGATGGCACAACTAATGAAGAATGTATCAAACTAAATACAAGAAATAATATGAAAGACAAAAGATTCGGATATTTCGATGACGACAACCGCGAATACGTCATTACCGACCCCAAAACACCTTGGCCATGGATTAACTACCTGGGCAATGAAGACTTCTTCTCACTCATCTCCAATACCGCCGGAGGCTATTCCTTCTACAAGGACGCCAAGTTCCGCCGCATCACCCGCTACCGCTACAACAACGTGCCGATGGACAACGGGGGACGCTACTTCTACATCAACGAAGGCGGCAACGTATGGTCTCCCACCTGGAAGCCCTGCAAGACCGCACTCGACAGCTACGAATGCCGCCACGGCATGAGCTACACCCGCATCACCGGAGCCAAAGACGGCATCGAAGCCAGCCTGCTCTTCTTCGTCCCACTGAAGACCTGGGGAGAGGTGCAGAAGCTGACCTTGCGGAATACTTCTGCCAAAGTGAGAAAACTCAAACTGTTCTCTTTTGCCGAATGGTGCTTGTGGAATGCCGCTACGGACATGGAGAACTTCCAGCGTAACTTCTCCACGGGAGAGGTGGAAGTGGACGGGTCCGTCATCTACCACAAGACAGAATACAAGGAACGCCGCAATCACTACGCCTTCTACAGTGTCAATACACCCGTAGACGGTTTCGATACCGACCGCGAAACATTTGTGGGACTCTACAACGAGTTTGCCGACCCGGAACGGGTAGTAGAAGGCAGACCGGGCAACAGCATTGCCCACGGTTGGAGCCCCATCGCCTCACACTATCTGGAAGTAGAGCTGCAACCCGGCGAAAACCGCGACTTCATCTTCCTGCTGGGCTATGTGGAAAACAAGCAGGAGGCAAAGTTCGAGGAGCATGAAGCATCTCAGCATAAAGCATTCAAGCAGAGCGTACCCTCTTCACCTATTATAAATAAGGTAAAGGCTAAGGCGATGATTTCGGCCTTCGACACTACCGCCAAAGTAGATGCTGCCTTTGCCGAACTGAAAGCCTACTGGGACCGCCTGCTGGACATCTACGTCGTGAAGACCGACGAAGAAAAGCTGGATCGCATGGTGAACATCTGGAACCAGTATCAGTGCATGATTACCTTCAACATGTCCCGTTCCGCCTCTTTCTTCGAGAGCGGCATCGGTCGTGGAATGGGTTTCCGCGACTCCAACCAGGACCTCGTGGGCTTCGTGCATCAGATACCGGAACGAGCCCGCGAACGAATCATCGACATAGCCTCCACGCAATTCCCCGACGGAGGATGCTACCACCAATACCAACCGCTGACCAAACGCGGCAACAACGACATCGGCGGCGGCTTCAACGACGACCCCATGTGGCTTATCTTCGGTACGGTGGCCTACATCAAGGAATCGGGAGACTTCAGCATCCTGGACGAGCCTGTTCCCTTCGACAACAAGGAGGGTTCGGAGGTTTCTCTGTTCGAGCACCTGCGCGTTTCCTTCAACCATGTCATCGAGAACCTCGGTCCCCACATGTTGCCCCTCATCGGCCGTGCCGACTGGAACGACTGCCTGAACCTGAACTGCTTCTCCTGGGACCCGAATGAATCCTTCCAGACCACGGAAAACCAGACGGAAGGCAGCCAGGCAGAATCGCTGATGATTGCCGGCTTGTTCGTTGTATGCGGACGCGACTATGTGGAACTATGCCGCCGCCTGGGTAAATACGACGAAGCAAACAGAGCGCAAACCTATATAGACAATATGGTGGAAGCCGTGAAAAAACATGGCTGGGACGGTGACTGGTATCTGCGCGCCTACGATTACTTCGGCCACAAGGTAGGCTCCAAAGAGAACGAAGAAGGACAAATCTTCATCGAATCGCAAGGCTGGTGCACCATGGCAGGCATCGGACTGGAAGAAGGCATGGTAAAAAAAGCGCTGGACTCCGTAAAGGAACGCCTGGACTGCGAGCACGGTATTGTACTCAACAATCCGCCCTTCACCCGCTACGTTGTGGAGTATGGAGAAATCTCCACCTATCCCGCCGGCTACAAGGAGAATGCGGGTATCTTCTGCCACAACAACCCGTGGGTCATCATCGGAGAAACCGTACTGGGACGTGGTGACCGTTCCTGGGAGTATTTCCGCAAGATATGCCCGTCGTACACCGAAGAGCACAGTGCCCTGCATAAAGTAGAACCTTACGTATGCTGCCAGATGGTGGCCGGCAAGGACGCCGCCCGCCCCGGTGAAGGCAAGAACAGCTGGCTGACGGGAACGGCTGCCTGGATGTGGTATGCCATCACGCAATTCATACTCGGCATCAAGCCTTCGTATGAAGGTCTGGAAATCAATCCTTGTATCCCGTCAGACTGGAAAGGCTTCAACGTGAAGCGCAAGTTCCGCGGAGCGGAATATCATATTACCGTGAAGAATCCCGATGGTGTGTGCAAAGGCATCAAGTCCGTCACGGTAGACGGCAAGCCGGTAGAAGGCAATGTAGTGAAGCATCTGCCGGGCACGCATACAGTAGAAGTAATAATGGGATAACCCACAAAATACAATATCATGATAAACCCTATTTATTCTCCAGCGCCCGAACGCTATGACAACGGCATGAAATTCCGCCGTTGCGGGCAAAGCGGCATCCTGCTGCCGGAAATATCACTCGGATTGTGGCACAACTTCGGCGACGTGAACACATTTGCCAATTCCCAGGCCATGGCGCACTATGCCTTCGACCGTGGAATCACACATTTCGACCTCGCCAACAATTACGGTCCTTCCTACGGTTCCGCCGAAGAGACTTTCGGAATGATTATGAAGAAATCCTTCATGCCCTATCGGGACGAACTATTCATCTCCACCAAGGCCGGACACGACATGTGGCCCGGCCCCTACGGGGAGTGGGGCTCACGCAAGTACCTGATGAGCAGCCTCAACCAAAGTCTGAAACGGATGAACCTGGAGTATGTGGACATCTTCTACTCCCACCGCTACGACCCGGATACTCCGCTTGAAGAGACCCTGCAAGCACTGGTTGATATCGTACGGCAAGGCAAAGCGCTCTATGTAGGAATCTCCAAATATCCCAAAGAGGCGGCCGAGTTTGCCTACAAATACCTGGAAGAACGGGATGTACACTGCCTGCTCTATCAAGGCAGATACAATCTCTTCAACCGCGAACCGGAAGAAGAAGGTATCCTGCAGCAAGCCAAAGGGAACGGAACCGGCTTCATCGCCTTCTCCCCGCTGGCGCAGGGCCTGCTGACCAACCGCTACCTGAATGGTATTCCCGAAGATTCGCGCATGGCAAAGGGGGCTTTCCTGAAGAAAGAAGCACTGACCGACGAGACGCTGCAAAAAATCAAGGCACTCAACGAAGTTGCTGCCTCACGCGGGCAAACCCTTGCCGAGATGTCACTTGCCTGGCTGTTGAAGGACGACCTGGTGACAAGCGTCATCATCGGAGCGAGCTCCGTTGCCCAACTGGCAGATAACCTGAAAGCGACTGAAAATACAGACTTCTCTGCCGAGGAACTGGAGAAGATAAAGAAAATCATTCAAAAATAAATCAACATGAAAAGCCTCCTTATTCAAACCTTTTGTTTATTATTCCTTTGCTTGGGCACGGTCCGTGCACAGCAATACCAACTTGCATCACCCAACGGAAAACTATCCGTTACGGTAGATGCCGGAGAAGCCCTCACCTGGCAGATAGCACACGACGGAACCACGGTGCTGCAACCCTCTGCCATCGCCCTGCAAGGCAGAGATGAAAAATCAGCCAAGAAAGCAATAACTTTCGGTAAAAATGTAAAAGTAATCCGTGCAGAACGCAAGTCCGTGGAGTCCTCCTTCCCCACTCCCCTCTACAAAAAGGCAAGTGTGGAGGATGTCTACAACCAGCTGACACTGAAATGCCGCGGAGGCTACAGTGTACAGTTCCGCGCATACGATGACGGCGCTGCCTATCGCTTCATTTCCGAACAGAACAAGCCGTTTATCGTCCTCAACGAAACAGCGGACTTCAATTTCGACAAGGATTACCAGGCATTTGTACCTTACATAAACGACAACCGCAACGGTGAGCGCTATTGCTTCTCCTTCGAGTCTTACTACGACGAAGCCCCGTTGTCCAAAATGCACACCGACTCACTCTCCATCACCCCACTGATGGTTTGCCTGGACGGAGGAAAGAAAGCCGTTATCATGGAAGCCGGATTGGAAAACTATCCCGGCATGTTCCTCACTGTAAATCCCCAGACACGTCAAGGAGTGCAGGCAGCATTTGCTCCCTATCCGCTGGAAGAAATAATCGGCGGACACAACCGGCTGAACCTGATACCGACCAAACGTGCAGACTACATCGCCCGTTGTGCCAAGCAGGAACTCCCCTGGCGTGTGGTACTCGTCACCGAAAAGGACACGCAGCTTGCCGACAACGACATGGCACAGCGTCTTGCCCCCGCCTGCCGCATCAAAGACATTTCCTGGATTAAACCCGGCAAAGTGGCTTGGGACTGGTGGAACACTTGCAACCTGACTGGCGTAGACTTCAAAGCCGGCATGAACACCCCGACTTATAAGGTATTCATCGACTTTGCCGCCGACAACAACCTGGAATATATCATCATCGATGACGGCTGGAGCGGAAACGAATCCTTATTGAAAGACCTGAATCCGGATATCGACTTAAAGGAACTGGTAGCCTACGGAAACCAGAAGGGCGTCGGCATCATTCTCTGGGCAAGCTGGCGAAACTCTGCCAAAGATACGGAAGCCGCATTCAGCCACTATGCACAGATGGGTATCAAAGGCTTCAAGATAGACTTCTTCGACCGTGACGACCAGCCACTGGTACAGTCTGTAGAACGTATTGTAGCCTGCGCCGCCGAGCACCGCCTGGTATTGGACCTGCATGGCCTCAAGCCATACGGTATACAGCGCACCTATCCCAACGTCCTGAACTTTGAAGGTGTAAAGGGACTGGAGAACGCCAAATGGGAACCGATAGTGAACGGAGCCCCCCTCCATAACTTCCCGCGCTATGACGTGACTGCTCCCTACCTGCGTATGCTTATAGGTCCGATGGACTACACACCGGGAGCCACAATGAACGCAACCCGCGAAACCTTCCGTGCCGTCAACGACCATCCGATGAGCCAGGGTACGCGCGTCCACCAGATGGCGATGTACACCCTCTTCGAAGCCCCGCTGCAAATGCTTGCCGACAGCCCCAGCAAATATATGAAGGAGCAGGAATGCACGGATTTCATTGCCAAAGTGCCTACCGTTTTCGACGAGACCGTGGCACTGGACGGTGAAGTAGGCGAATACCTTACACTGGCACGCCGCAAGGGAGACGTCTGGTACATCGCCTCCATGACCGACTGGACACCACGCGACTGTACCATCGACCTTTCCTTCCTCGGAGAAGGAAGTTACGAAGCCGAAATCTTTTCCGACGGCATCAATGCCGACCGGGAAGCAACCGACTACAAGAAAGAAGTACGCACCGTGACCTCGGGAGACAAGCTGAACATACACATGGCACCCGGAGGAGGATGGACAGCACGGATATGGAAAAGATGATAGGGTGATAAAGTAATGACATGATAAGTGCAATAGGGTGACAGTTACGTTAAAAGTGCTGTCACCCTATTCCTTTAT
>CEAH01014727.1_pt1 | contig 14956 bp, 13 predicted proteins | sample 557571 | NCBI WGS metagenome assembly CEAH01 (sample SAMEA3182092, study PRJEB8094) | gut metagenome | biome: human; feature: gut; material: Stool; isolation source: human stools | place: Canada | collected 2013-11-25
TTCTCGGCCGCAGCGCTCCTTCATTACTTTTCATGGTGCGCTTCGGAATATTCTGTTGCCGGCAGGATTTCCTGCTGTGTTTCACATGATAACACTAGAACAAACGTTTGTCAATGGACATTTGCAAAAAATTTCTCTTGCTGCTGCTTCTGAATCGAATCGATTCTACTGTGTTATGGTATTCCGTAGTTTCGGTCAACAGTAGCGGAGGCAGTCTAAATGCTGAAAACGGATGATTGTTTGTGCTACACCTCAAAAAGTATCACCTATACGGTATATCCCGAATTCCTGATGTCCAAGGGCTTCAGCCTTGCTCCTCTCGCCATTGGCGACAGCAAGCATTTTATCAAAAATCTCCTCGCTCATCTTATTTACGGATTTTCCCTCCGTAATGATTTTGCCGGCATTGATGTCAATATTGGTTGCCATTTTTTCATATGTTTCAGGATTTCCTGTGATTTTAATAACGGGTGCAATCGGACTGCCGGTAGGGGTTCCGCGTCCTGTGGTAAAGAGGATGAGCTGTGCTCCGCCTGCAATCATTCCTGTGATAGAATCAATATCTTCTCCCGGCGTATCCATAAAATACAGACCATGCTTCTTAGGATCAATGGCTTCGGCATACTCCAGAACACCGATGACTGGGCTTCGTCCTGCTTTGTGGATGCACCCAAGTGATTTTTCTTCGATGGTTGTAAGTCCGCCAGCTATATTGCCCGGTGTGGGCTGTGTCCCGCGAAGATCTACACCATAAAGCTTTGATTTATCTTCCACACGCTTTACCATGGCAGTAAGCTTTTCTCCCAGTTCCCTGGTCACACAGCGTGCTGCCACTAAATGTTCTGCACCTATAAGCTCTGTGGTTTCGCTGAGGATGCTTGTACCTCCAAGCTTTATCAGCTTATCAGAAACCACGCCTACAGACGGATTCCCTGCAATACCACTAGTAGGATCGCTTCCTCCGCATTCCAGCCCTAAAACAAGTTCGCTGATATCAAATGCAGTCTTGCTCTGGGCTGTAATTTCTTTAAGCATTTTTGCGGCAATTTCTGCACCTTTTGCAATACAGCCCAATGTACCGCCGCACTCCTGAATAACAACTGTTTCAACAGGTTTTTTACTTTCGCGGATCTTATTCGCTACGATCTCCGGCTGAATGCCTTCACAGCCAAGACTGACTACAAGAACTGCTCCCACGTTAGGATTTTTGCCGAAACCAACCAGAGTGCGGACCGTCTGAAGATAATCTGCACCCACCTGACAGCATCCATGCTGATGCGGAATTGCAACTGCGCCCGGCACTAAAGCGGCTATTCTTTCCGCAGTATCGCTGGAACAAACTGATGTTGGTAAAATCAACAAATGATTTCTTATCCCAAACGTACCGTTTTCTCTTTTATATCCCATTATCTTCATATTTTTCTCTTCCTTTAGCGGTCTCCACGACCTCTGCTTGATTCTAAGTTCTGAATATGGACCCAATCACCTATCTGAATATCGCGGCTGGCACTACCTATACTCTCCCCATATTTTACGACTGTGTTTCCGGCTTTTATTTCTGCAATTGCAATTTTATGATATGCAGGAACATCATGGGTTGCCTTGATTTTTACTCCATCAACATTGATTATTTCTCCAGAATCTAGATGCCGGAGCATTGTTACCACATTATCTCTGTCAGTCATGCGCACGTAGTTTTTCATCTTTTTCATTCCTTTCAAACATCTGTTTTTTAATTCGCGTTTTTATCTAATACCCTTTTTTAAGCAAAAACTTCTAATGTATTTTCGAATTTGGATTCCTATCTACAAATTGCAACCGAAACGCCGTCTGGAAGCACGGTAATCTCACCAGAACCTGCCATGTCCAGCGCTTCTGCGAGCGTTGGTGCGTATTCCATTTTCATATCCGAAATTCTTTGCTGCATTTGCGGTCTTGTAACAAAAATCACGCGGTGCCGCATTAGAATGCGGCAGAGAATCTGTGTCTGCCACTGATCGGGGAGAGTTTCTCCCTGCGGTGTCTGCGAGAACCGGCGATACAGTTGCACGGGGGAGGCGCAGTTGCACATGTCCCGGTAAAACTGCGAGCCTCCCACGCCGTCAGCCATTTCCGCGCACATAATAATCGTTGCACCCAGCTTTGCGGTAGCCTCTGCGGCGGTCAGACCTTTGACGCACTGGTAGAGATTCTGATCGAGCGGCGCGCCGCCGTTCGTTGTGACGATAATATCGCCCGGGATAGCCGGGGCCTGACAATACTGCCGCAAAAACCGCACGCCGGCCTCGTGCGCCTGCTCAAAATCACCCGCAAAGGCGGCGACAGTTTGCTTATGCTCATTGATAACTACATTCACGATGTAAGCAAGACCGGCCATGCGCGCGGCAGCAACCATATCTTGGTGAATCGGATTATCGTCCAAGATTCCTGTTCTTGCATGTGTGTCGGCGATGAACGCGCCGCAGTGATTGCCGAACACAGTCTGTCGGGCGCAGATGCCGGGCAGGACACTCTTTCTCCCGCCGGAAAATCCCGCAAAAAAATGCGGCTCGATGAAACCCTCAGCCAGAAGCAGATCTGCCTCTGCCGCAACACGGTCGATAACAAGCGGCGCGCCGGAGGGAAGAATACCGATTTGCACGTTTTTCTGCGTGTCAAACGCGTCATGTACGACAATTTGTTCCTGGTCTGCAATCTGCTCACCGAGCTTCAACCGAAGTTCTTCGGTAGTTGTCCCACGATGGCATCCGGTTGCAACCAGAAGAGTGATTTGGATATCCGGGCTTCCGGCGCGCAGCTCATGAAGCATGTGCGGGAGAATATCCCGACTGGGAACTGGACGCGTATGATCGCTGATGATGATAACAGCGTTCTTCTTTCCCACTGCCAGCTCTGCAAGTGTGGCAGAGCCGATTGGATGGCGCATCGCCTCCTGCACCAGCGTCTCCCCGGCGGCAAGGGGTTTCCTACTGGAAAGTCTGGATGAAATGATGCGGTCGGACGGGGCATCAAATGGGATTGTTGTATGCCCATAGGGCAATTGTATTTGCATATAAGGTCTCCTCCTGACATTTTGCTTTGCAGCGTGACACGTAAATTACCGCATCTTTTTTAAAACGTTTTAAAATAAAGGAAATGAAATACTGCATACTTCTCTGCTCTGTGCGTGGGAGCGTGGCAGAGGGAAAAGTATGCAGCACGGGTTACTGATATTGAAACTCGAGCATTTCGTTGATACATCTCCGGTGAAAATCTCGGAATTCCTCAGATTCTCCTTCACCGAATTCGGTTTTCAGGAAAACATCGACCATTTCAAGTGCCTGCGGCACCGGCGTATAGAACGCACCGAGCGCCAGAACATTGCAGTCGTTAGCGACGCGGCTGCGCCGGGCGGTTTCCACACTCTCACAGACGGCGCAGAAAACCTTTGGAAACTTTCCGGCGGCAATATGAACACCCATGCCGCTACCGCAGACGAGGATCGCGCGCGGATACAGCCCGTCCTGGATGGCGCGGCCAACACGGTAGCCGGCGGTGTGATAGCTGAGCGGATGGTTTTCATCTGTCATACCCAGATCGTCTACCTCGTAGCCACGCGATAAAAGATGTGATTTTATGGCCTCTTTTAATGAAAAACCTGCAAAATCAGAACCAATTACGAGCCTGTCTGACATAAGAAAATCCCTTCTTCTATTTAATACCTTGCCTTATTTTATACCATCCTGACCGATTTGACAATTCTGTTGTACGATCTTTTTCAACAAAAAAACTCTGCACTTTTTGTGGATTGCTCTGAAAAATACGCAACCCCCTTGACAATACGAAAGAACATTGTTAAGCTTAAATCGTTTTAAAGAAGGAGTGAAAACATGGCGGTTAGGCTGGAAGACATTGCGCGGCGTGCTGGTGTTTCCAAGGCAACTGTTTCTCTGGCATTGAATGGAAGTACACTGGTGAAGGATGAAACAAAGGCGGCGATCATTCGTATCGCAAACGAGCTGAATTATATTCCAAACCAGTCGGCGCGCAACTTGGTTCGGAAAAAGACCGGAACCATCGGCGTGATTGTTCCTGACATCGAGAGCGAATACTATGGCAGTCTGGTTTCCCAGATCAACAACGCCGTCTGCGCTATAGGCTACTCCATGCTGCTGGCTATTTCAGCCAACGACTCTTACCAGGAGGAAATTGCGATCCGAACCTTCATTTCTAACAATGTTGAGGGCGTGATCGCAATTCCAATCAACAAGAAGTCGTCTTCGCTCGAGGCATTCAGACTACTCAAAAGCAACCGGATTCCTTGTGTATTTTCATCATCCTATTACCCTGACATCAAGTGTCGGTGCGTGATGGTGGATCTTGGTTTAGGCTCCTATTATATGACAAGATACCTGCTCAGCAGCGGCAGAACCAACATCCGCTTTTTCTGCGGCTCGCGGGAAATTGTTCCGACGTTTACGCGTATTGAGGGGATCAAGCGGGCGTTTTCGGAAAAGAATCTTCCGTTTCGCGACGAGAATATCGTCGTCTTCAATGAGATCAACTACAACAGCGTCTACAATTATGTCAGCAGCAATCTGAAAAGCGTCTGCGGCGCGGACGCGCTGATGTGCGTCAACGATATGATGGCGCTCGGCGCAATCAACGCACTCAGTGGGAGCGGCATTGACGTGCCGGGAAAAATCTCGGTCGTGGGGTATGACAATGTTGCCTATTCTACGGTTTCAGCCATACCCATTACGACAATCAATCAGAACCTGGAGCTGGTTGCGCGGGAAACAGTGTCGCTTCTAAAGCGCGAAATCGACGGCGAGACCATCTCAAAGGACCAGAACTGCATCTACATTCCGCCTGAACTCATCGTGCGTGCGTCGAGCTAATGTGAGTCGCAGCAAAAACCGTAACTTGTTTGCGGTTTTTTTTAACAGATGATTTTTAAAACGATTTAAAAAATGAGATTTTGTATTGAAGGAGATCAGTGTATGAAGCCAACCATCATCGTAGAGACGATTCTGCCTGGACTGAGCTATGAAGAACGCTTCCACATTGTAAAGGAAGCCGGATTTGACGCGGTAGAGCTCTGGGCGGTCTCGGAGGAGGAAGCGCCGTCGCTGCGCGCATTGGCCGACCGGTGCGGCATTGAGATCGTCGGCCTGTCCGGCGACATCACCCCGAGCGGCATGGATCCGCACATGCTGAATTTCGACGAGCAGGACGCGTACTGCGCGATGGTGGAGAAAATCATGACGATCGCAAAGACCATCGGCGCAAAATACCTCCACTGCCACTCCGGCTGCCTGCATCACGCGCCGGGAAAGACCAGCGAGGAAATGCTTGCCGCAATGGTGCTCGCGCTGCGCCGTCTGACGCCGAAGGCGGAGCAGGAGGGGCTGGTGCTGCTGGTGGAAAACTGCGAGACCAAGTGGGACAGCCCGGGCTATTATCTCGACGCGGCGGATAAGGTCGCGCGGCTGATCCGCATGGTGAATTCGCCGAACGTCCGGTTCATCTACGATCTGTATCACGAGCAGGTCATGCAGGGCGATCTCATCCGCAAGCTGCGCGAAAACATCGACATCATTCCGTACGTGCATGTATCGAATGTGCCGCAGAAGTCGAACCTCGAAAACGGCGAGATCAACTATGACTATGTCGCGCGCGAGCTCAGGCAGCTGCACTTTGACGGCCCACTTGGCTTCGAGGTGATCTCCCACGGAGACTACACGGAGACGTTCCGCCAGATTAAACGCTTTCTGGCGCTGTAACATTTTGTATCAAGCAGCGGACGCGCTGTCATGATAAACAACATTTTAGGAGGAAAACAAATGAAGAAGATCTTAGCACTGATGCTTGCACTGGTCATGCTGCTCAGCCTGGCGGCGTGCGCAGGCAAGACGGAGACCGATCAGGCGCAGAGCGAAGCGCCCGCGGCAGAAGAAACCAAAACGGAAACTGCACCTGCTGCGGAAGAAACGGCGGAGGAATCTCAGGCAGAAGCGTCGGATGAGTCGTTTGACTACTCCGATGTTACGATCGGCATCGTCGTCTTCTCCTCGACAGCGCAGTCCAGCCAGAAGCAGGTTGCCGCGGCAAAGCAGGCCTGCGAGGAGTATGGCGCAAGCTGCATTGACCTTTACGCCGAGGGTGACAAGGAAGAAATGCTCAACTGCATCTCGCAGCTCATCGAAGCGGACGTTGACGCCATCATCATGCAGCCCGTTTCTCTCCCCGGTCAGGGTATTCTGGAAGAGATCAAGGCAGCCGGCATTCTCTGCTGCATCTTTGACCAGCCCCTTGAGGGCGCGGGCTTCGAGGACACCGGCCTTGTGATCTCCAACTGGACCTCCAACAACAGAATGGCGGGCGAGCTGGCTGCTGCCGATATGCTCAAGCGCGCCAACGGCAAGACGGTCAACTGCCTCGTTATGAACGACCCGACGGGCTCGTCTGCCGGCGTTTCCCGCTGTGAGGGCTTCATCGACGCCATCAACGCGAACGACTCTCTGGTTCTGCTCGAGGAAAACGCGACGCTCAAGGACGATATCGCGCAGGAGCTGGCGCTGGCGGAGAGCTGGGTAGAAAAGTACGATGACATCGGCGGCTTCTTCTGCTTCCATGACAACGGTGCTATCGCAATGGTGCAGGCACTCAAGGCAGCTGGCCGTCTGGGTGAAACTTATGTCTACGGCGTCGACGGCAACGCGGAGGCGCTCGAGTCCATCAAGATTGGCGAGCTCACCGGCACAGTCGTTCAGCAGTCTGGCCTCATGGCCTACAACAGCTGCATCGACGTGTTCAACACGCTGGCCGGCAAGGAACTTGGTCATGACTTCATTTCGTATATCGATGTGATTCTGGTCACGGCGGAGAACGTGGACGATTATCTGTAAGCCTATCAGCCGTCACGGGCAGAAGAACCCTTTGCGGTTCTTCTGCTCTGACGGGAGCTTTCGTGGGACAGAAGGAGCTTAACATGAGCGAGACTATATTGAAAATGAGGGGCGTCTGCAAAAACTTTCCCGGCGTCAAGGCGCTGCAGAACGTGGATTTCGATCTGCTGCGCGGCGAGGTTCATGTGCTGATCGGCGAGAACGGCTCAGGCAAGTCGACGCTGATGAAATGTCTCTCCGGCATTTACCCCATGGATGAGGGAACTATCGAATATCTCGGCAAGCCGCTCACCATTGAAAACGTGAATACAACGATCAACTGCGGCATCAGCATGGTGCACCAGGAGCTAGCTCTGAACGATCATCTGACCGTTGCAGACAATATCTTTATGGGACACGAGCTGACAAATGGTATTTTTGTCAACAGAAAGGACATGGCAGAGCGGGCGCAGCAGGTGCTTTCCGAGCTTGGCGCGACCTTTCAGGCTAATACACTCGTCGGCGATCTTTCCATCGCGGAAAAGCAGCTGGTAGAGATTGCAAAGGCTGTCAACACAAACGCGAAAATTCTGATTCTAGACGAACCGACGGCAGTTCTGACAGAGCGCGAGGTTACGCATCTGTTCGGGCTGATCCGAAAGTTTACGGCGTCCGGAATGTCTATCATATACATTTCCCACCGAATGGAGGAAATTTTTGAAATTGGAGACCGCATCACGGTGTTACGCGACGGCGAATACCGCGGCACGTATCCGAAGAGCGAGCTGACCGTCAGCCGCCTCATCAGCCTGATGGTCGGCCGCAGCGCGGACGACGGCATTGCGTATCAACCGCATGAGCTCGGCGAGACGATTCTCGAGGTGAAGAATCTTAGCCGCGCGGACGGACGGGCTCAGGACGCGTCGTTCTATCTGCGAAAGGGCGAGATCCTCGGCTTTGCCGGGTTGGTCGGCGCGGGGCGCACGGAGCTGATGCAGATGCTCTTTGGTCTGGAACAGCCGAGCGCTGGCGAAATCATCCTAAATGGTGAGCGCGTTGCTATCAAGAATGTCCGTGAGGCGATTGCGCACGGCATTGGCATGGTGCCTGAGGAGCGCAAGACCATGGGACTGGTTCTGCAGAATACGATCAAATTTAATCTGACGCTTGGTGTTCTGGATCAATTTTTCGGCAAGGTGATCGGTTTGAATGCGCGGAAGGAAGACGAGATTTGTCAGAAATACAAGGACACGCTCTCCATCCGGATGGCATCGGTCAACCAGGCGGTTGAAAACTTATCCGGCGGTAACCAGCAGAAGGTTGTCATATCCAAATGGCTGGCCAGCTCGCCGAGCATTCTAATTCTCGACGAGCCGACGCGTGGCATCGACGTTGGCGCGAAATTTGAAGTGTACGGACTGATTCAGGAAATGGTTTCCAGAGGCATCAGCATCATCATGATCTCTTCGGAACTTCCGGAGCTGCTCGGTCTGAGTGACCGTGTCTATGTCATGCATAACGGGAAAATCAACGCCTGCCTCGACCGAGACCAGATGGATCAGCAGACGGTACTAAACTATGCGTTTGGAGTGAATGGAAAATGAAGCATTCGAATACTACCCTGAATGGAAGCCGGGACCGCCTTTGGCTGAGCTTTAAAAATGCGCTGCGCGTCAATAGCGGTCCGCTGATCGCGCTGGTTGTCATCTACTTGGCAGGCGCGCTTGCAACGAGCAAGTTCTTTACCTTTAGCAACCAGATGTCCCTGCTCAAAACAACCTCAACGACGGCCATCACGGCTTTTGGTTTGACGTTTGTGTTGCTGCTCGGCGGCATCGATCTGTCGGTCGGCTCAAGCAGTGCGCTTGCCGGATGTATGGTCGCGTTGGCTGCGCAAAAAACTGGTATCCAGAGCTATATCGCCATGCCGATTGCGGTGCTGGTGGTCGGCTTCGGTGCAGGTTTGTTCAACGCCTTCCTGCTCGGGCAGCTGAAAATGCCGCCCTTCATCGCGACAATGGCGACGATGAACTCTGTGCGCGGCATCGCATATCTCATTACAAACGGGCGCGCAGTCAACGTTCTTCGCACGCAGGACGCGTGGTTCGAGCTGATCGGCACAAAACTCCTGTTTGGCAAGGTGCCCGTTACGGCGCTGTATCTCATTGCATTCTTTATTGTCCTCTGGACAGTTCTGAACCGGACAAAATTTGGTCGTCATGTATATGCTGTCGGTGGTAACCGCATTGCAGCGGAATATTCTGGCATCAATGCCAAACGCGTGGAGGCGTGGTGCTATATCATTGCGAGCCTCTGTGCCGCTTTCAGCGGCGTTGTCATCTGCGCACGACTCGCGGCAGGTGAACCGACCATCAGCAACGATGCGACGTTCGACTCCGTTATCAGCGCAGCCGTCGGTGGACTCAACATGACCGGCGGTGCTGGCACGCTGACCGGCACGCTTTGCGGTGCGATTTTGTTTAGCGCTATCAACAACATTTTCAACCTCTGCGGCGTGAACTCGAACTGGCAGCGTGTGTTCAACGGTCTGATTATCGTCATCGCCGTGTATATTAACTATCTCAGAAAGAAAATCAGCAAAAAGCGTTCCCTGAAATCTAAATAAAAACGGAGGAAAACAACATGTCATTTATGGATCGGTTCTCTTTGAAGGGAAAGAAAATTATTGTCACCGGCGGTGCGCAGGGCATCGGCAAGGCAGTCAGCGAAGCGATGGCGGACAGCGGCGCAGAAATCGGCATTTTCGATATGAACATCGACCTTGCAAAAAAGACGGCGGCTGAAATTGCGCAGGCTTACGGCACAAAAGTTGAGGCCTTCCAGTGCAACGTCACTGCTCCCGAGGATGTTGACCGTGCGTTTGCGGACTTCCTCAACAGTTTCGGCGATCTGGACGGCGTATTCAATAACGCCGGTATCTGCCTGCACAAGGAAGCCACCGAGGTCACCTATGACGAGTGGTACAAGGTTGTGAACGTCAACCTCAACGGCATTTTCCTGGTTGCGCGCGCGGCTGGCCGCTACTTCATCGATCATGGCAAGAAGGGCTCGATCGTCAATACAGCCTCCATGTCCGGTCACATTGTCAATATTCCGCAGCCGCAGGCTTCTTACAACGCTTCGAAGGCAGGAGTCAGCCAGCTGACAAAGTCCCTCGCGGTTGAATGGGCAACGAAGGGCGTCCGTGTCAACTGCATCAGCCCCGGCTATGTCGGCAGCGACATGGTTACGCTGGTTCGCCAGGATTGGCAGGATACATGGCTTGGCATGATTCCGTATCATCGCTACTGTGACCCGAAGGAACTCGCGGGCGGCGTTATCTATCTGCTCAGCGACGCATCTACCTACACCTCTGGCTGCGATCTGATCATCGACGGCTGCTTCACCTGCATCTGATCAAGAGAATCCGGATAGGGAAACGGGGAAACGGCCACGTTTCCTTATCTGAAAATTAAAACGTTTTAATTCGCGGGACGGTACGACAGGCCTTCCCGAAGAAGGGAGGACGATCGTATGTCCGAGCTGTTGCTTGGAATTGATATTGGCACCTCTGCGTGCAAAGCGGCGGCCTTTGAGGCGGATGGCACGGTTGCCGCGCAGGCGACTAGAAGCTATCCGGTCTACTATCCGAACCCGGGCTGGGCGGAGCAGGAGCCGGAGCAGTGGTGGAGCGCTGTGTGCGAGGCCATCCGCGATGTTTTGCAGCAGCCGCAGGTAGGCAGCAAGAAAATTGTAGGAATTGGAATTGATGGACAAAGTTGGTCCGCCATTGCGCTCAGCGGCGATGGAGACGTACTCTGTCGGACACCGATCTGGATGGATACGCGCAGCCAGGGAATCTGCGACAGGCTTTCACGGCAGATCGGGAGCGAACGGATTTTCTCCGTCTGCGGCAACCCGATGAAGCCGTCGTATACGCTGCCGAAAATTTTGTGGTACAAGGAGCAGGCACCTCAGATTTACGGAAAAATCGATAAAATTTTGCAGTCCAACGGCTATATCGTCTGGAAGCTCACGGGCGAGATCACACAGGATGTGTCGCAGGGCTATGGCCTGCAATGCTTTGATATGCGCAAAAAGAAGTGGGACAGCGCCATGTGCCGGGAGATGGGGATTTCTGTCTCCATGCTGCCGCAACTGGTTGAATGCGATTGCATTGTCGGCCGTGTGACGCAGGAGGCCTCGAGAGCTTGCGGCCTTCCGGCGGGGATTCCCGTCGTGGCGGGCGGATTGGACGCAGCCTGCGGCACGTTGGGCGCGGGCGTGATCGACGAGGGACAGACGCAGGAGCAGGGTGGCCAGGCAGGCGGCATGAGCATCTGCCTGTCTCGCTATTGCGCGGACCCGCGGCTGATTCTCGGCTATCACGTGGTGCCTGAGAAATGGCTGCTGCAGGGAGGTACGACCGGAGGCGGCGGTGTGATGCAGTGGCTCAGCCGGGAACTGGCCGAGCCCGAGCACCAGCGCGCGAGAGAATGCGGTGGGAGCGTCTTTGCGGAAATGGACAAACTGGCGGCAAAGATTCCTGCTGGAAGCGAAGGCGTGCTGTTCTTGCCGTATATGGCAGGTGAACGCTCACCAATCTGGAACCCCTACGCGAAGGGTGTTTTCTACGGGCTGGATTTCACCAAGACGCGCGCGCATTTTTACCGGGCGGCTATGGAGGGCGTTGCGTATTCGTTGCGGCACAATCTGGAGATCGCGGCGCAGGCCGGCGCGCCTGTCACGCAGCTGCACGCAATGGGCGGCGCGGCAAACAGCAAACTCTGGACACAGATTAAATCCGACGTGACTGGTCTTCCTATCCGCAGCGCAAAATCTGACATGGCTACAACACTTGGTGCGGCGATGCTGGCAGGCGTTGCGACCGGTGTGTACAAAGATTACGCGCAAGCTGTGCAGCAGACAGTAAATATGGAACGCAGCTATGTGCCGAACGAAGAAAACAGCAGCGTTTATGAGCGTGGCTTCTGTGACTATCTTAAGCTGTACTCTCAGTTGGAAACGTTGATGCACGGATAAAGTAAAAGAGGGGAAGCAAAATGAAAGCAGGAGTTTTATTTTCCAAAGGAGATATCCGCTATGCGGATTGGCCGGACCCGGAGGTAAAGGCCGGGCAGGTCCGGATCAAGGTCATGGCCTGCGGCATTTGCGGCAGCGATGTCCCGAGAGTTCACGGCGATGAAGCGCATTTTTTCCCGATCGTATTGGGACATGAGTTTTCCGGCGTGATTGATGAAGTTGGAGCGGGTGTAGAGAATCTGACGGTTGGAGACCATGTAACGGTCGCGCCGCTTGTTCCGTGCATGAAATGCGAGCAGTGCCTCACAGGCGCATACAGCCAGTGCCGGCATTACAGCTTTATCGGCTCGCGCGAGCCGGGTGGCTTTGCGGAGTATGTCGCAGTTCCGGCAGAAAACGTCGTCAAAATGGAGCCCAACGTGAGCTTTGAGGCGGGGGCGCTTTTTGAGCCGTCAACGGTCGCGCTGCACGGCATTTTCCGCAGCGGCTTCCGCGGCGGAACAAGGGCGGCAGTCCTTGGCGGCGGCAACATCGGCATTCTCGCAATGCAATGGCTACGGATTTTGGGCGCGATGGAGGTCAGTGTGTTTGACATTGCCGACGAGCGTTTGGCACTTGCACAGCGGCTGGGCGCAGATAAGACCTATAACACGCTGGCGTCGGAATTTGAAGATCAGAAGCGCGTGATTCTGGAAGAGGGCGGTTTTGATTACGTCTTTGAGACGGCTGGTCAGCCGGTGACGATCAAAATGGGATTGGAGCTGGTCGCGCGGCGCGGCACGCTGTGCTGCATCGGAACGCCCCACAAGGATTTCTCGTTCCAGTGGAAGCAGTGGGAGCAGATCAACCGGAAAGAGTGCGTCGTGACGGGTTCATGGATGAGCTACAGTGCGCCCTTCCCTGGAAAAGAGTGGAGCATGACCGCACACTATTTTTCAACCGGTGCACTCAAAATCGACGATTCCATGATCCACTCAAAAATAGCACTTTGTGACATTGAGCAGGCTTTCGCGCTCTATAAAGACGGCGTGCCTGTTAAAGGCAAAGTGCTGGTAGTTGATCCGTCCTTGGCGGAAGAATAACAGGAGGACATAATGCATCCCATTCAAACCATGATTGAACGCTATCACGCCGGGCAGCACGCGGGCATTTATTCCTGCTGCTGTGCAAACGAACTTGTTATCCGCGCCGTCATGCAGCAAGCGCTGCGCTGTGGCGGCGAGGTTCTCATCGAGGCGACGGCCAATCAGGTCAATCAAGACGGCGGCTATACCGGCATGACGCCGGCTGACTTTGTCGACTACGTGCAGCGCATCGCGCAGAGTGTTGGCTTTCCGATGGAACGCGTCATTCTCGGCGGCGACCATCTGGGGCCGCTGACCTGGACGAACCTTCCCGAGCACGAGGCCATGGAGCACGCGCGCGTGCTGGTCGCGGCTTATGCGGGCGCGGGCTTTACAAAAATTCATATTGATACCAGCATGAAGGTGGCAAGCGACGATCCGCATACGCGCCTTTCCGATGCGGTGATCGCAGAACGCGGCGCTGCGCTTTGCACGGCGGCGGAAGCGGCCTATGCGGCATACCGGAAAACAAATCCGCAGGCGCCTGCGCCCGTGTATGTCATCGGCAGCGAGGTCCCGATTCCGGGCGGCACGCAGGAAGAAGAAGCCATGCAGATCACCTCTCCGGAGGACTGCGAGCGCACCATCGAGACCTTCCGTACGGCATTTGCGGCGGCGGGGCTGACGGACGCATGGCAGCGTGTGGTCGGCGTGGTCGTGCAGCCGGGGGTTGAGTATGGCAGCCATGATGTAGTACAATATGACAGAGCGCTGGCAAGGCCGCTGCATGCGGTGCTCGAGCGGTACCCGCAGCTTTGCTTTGAGGCGCACTCGACGGACTATCAGACAAAAGAGCATCTGCGCCAGCTGGTGGAAGACGGCTTTTTGATCCTGAAGGTCGGCCCCGCGCTGACCTTTGCGCTGCGTGAGGCGCTTCTGGCGCTCGACCGCATCGATGCGGAGCTCTATCCCGACGCGCCCAGCGGCTACCGGGCGGCGTTGGAGAAGACAATGGCCGAAAAACCCGGGCAGTGGAAAAAATATTACCACGGCTCCGCGGCCGAGCGGCGCTTCGACTGCATCTACAGCCTGTCCGACCGGCAGCGGTACTATTCCACCGAGCCCGCCGTGCATGACGCGCTGGAGCATATGCTGGGCCGGCTGCGTGAAACGGCCATCCCGGAGGCGCTTTTGAGCCAGTATATGCCCTTGCAGTTCAAGAAGGTGCGCGCGGGAGCGATCCGGAACGAAGTCGACGCACTCATTACAGATTACATAGAGCAGTGCTGCATCGCGGACTACGCGTATGCGGCGCAGGGCTGAGAAAAACGATTGGGAGAGAGCTATGGATTTTACTGCGTTGGATCAATATTTGCGGCACGTAGCTGCCGTCGGGCCGTCCGGGTGCGCCGTGTCGGTCAATCTGGGCGGAGAGACGGTATTTACCGGCTGCTACGGTGTGGAAAGTGAGCAGACCATGCAGCCGGTCAGCGAACAGACGCTGTTTCGCATGTACTCGGTGTCCAAGGTCATAACGGCTGTTGCGGTGATGAAGCTCTATGAAAAAGGCGCGTTTGCGCTGGACGATCCCCTGTGCAGATACCTCCCGGAGTTTTCTGCGCCGCAGGTGCTGAAGGGTGCAGCGAACAATGCCATTGTCTGCGTTCCTGCGCGCGAGCCGATCACCATCCGGTATCTTCTGACCATGACGGCGGGTCTTGCATATGATTCGCAGCTCGACCCGGTCAGCTGGCAGACGACGCAGCTGATGCAGCGGCTGAACCGGGGCGCGTATTCGGTGCGGGAATTTTCGCGCGAGATTGCAAAGCTTCCGCTCGCATTTGAGCCCGGCTGCGGCTACCGCTATAGCTTCTGCTTGGATGTGGCGGGCGCGCTGGTAGAAGAACTCTCGGGGAAGCGGTTCGGTAAATTTCTGGAAGACGAGATTTTTGAACCACTTGGCATGGAAGACAGCGGATT
>CEAH01022498.1_pt1 | contig 14906 bp, 10 predicted proteins | sample 557571 | NCBI WGS metagenome assembly CEAH01 (sample SAMEA3182092, study PRJEB8094) | gut metagenome | biome: human; feature: gut; material: Stool; isolation source: human stools | place: Canada | collected 2013-11-25
TTCTCCATTGTGTTGATGGCATTGTTGGCACGGTTGATAAGGGTGTAGCAACGGTCCCAGATGCCGGCAAATGTATTCAGATTGCCACTGTACATAAGGAAGTTGGTGGCACAGTTGTTGGAGTAGGAGAGGTTGCCTCCCAGACAGTCGTCACCTGCCAACTGGGCAATGTAATACTGGGAAGAGGTTTCAGGACTTTCAAACAACAGATGGGCGTATATGGCCGTCACCATCTCTTGGGCATCCTTTTCTGTCTCCGGGAAGTTGGCGGTTGTCTTTTCGGTCAGAAGTTCCGAATCGAGGAAGTTTTCGCATCCTGAAAGAAGAATCAGTATTGCTGATGCTATGAATAATATCTTTTTCATAATTTCTTCGGTTAATTAGAATTTTACATTTAAGCCTATCATATAGGTACGTGCACTGGGGTAGTAGCCCAGGTCGATGCCTGATGCCCAACCATAATCGTCGCCGCCGTAACCGATTTCCGGGTCCATACCGGAATAGCCGGTGAAGGTAAAGAGGTTCTGTGCGGTCAGATACAGACGCAGCTGTTGTACCGGTAACTTTTTGAATGCTTTCTTGAAGTCGAACCCCACAGTGATGTTCTTTATCTTGAGATAGTCTCCATCTTCGATATAAATGTCTGATACTCTGTTCCAGTTGGAGCTGGAAGCGCTGGACAGTCTCGGGAACTTGTCGGACGTACCTTCGCCGTGCCAGCGTTGGAATATCTCTGCTGTATAGTTATTCAAGGGTGAGGAGGAGAAGTCACGATAACACTTCAGAATCTGCTGGCCGAATGCGCCGTAAGTAGTGATTGAGAAGTCAATGGCCTTCCAGCTGGCATTCAGGGAAAGTCCCATTGTCAGGTCGGGATTCGGGTTACCTATCATAGTACGGTCATTGGCATCGAGCGTACCGCTATTGTCGGTGTCTGCCCAGATTACGTCACCCGGCTGTGTCTTGTCGCCGTTCTGTTTCGGACCTTTGTAGTTGTCTATCTGTTCCTGGTTCTGGAATATGCCGTTACTCTTGTAGCCGTAGAAGTAGCCGATGGGTTTGCCTACTTCAGCACGGAAGCACTCTTCGGCTCCTTCCCACAGAACGCTGCCGCTACCGTGGATGATTCCGTCTTTGTTGGCAATCTTGGTCACTTCATTCTTGTTGTGAGCAAGGGTCAGGTTGGCTCCATATTGGAAATCCTTTCCGATGTTGTCGTTCCAGTGGAGTCCTACTTCAATACCCGTGTTTTTTACATTACCGCCATTGACGGACACTGCATTGGCACCGAAGGAAGAGAGTACCGGAGCCGTAACCAGCCAGTCTCTGGTATTTTTGTTATACCAGTCGAATTCAAAGCCCAGGCGGTTGTTCAAGAAGCGTGCATCGATACCGAAATTCAATTGCTCCTGTGTTTCCCAGGTAAGGTCCGGGTTGGTCAGTCGGTAGGCGTATGAACCGGTACTGATGAGGTCCATGGAGTCGCCGAACGTATAACCGCCATATCCATTGTTGGAAGTTATCAGTGAAAGATATTGGAAAGTAGATACATTACAGTTACCGTTTTGCCCCCAGGAAGCACGCAGCTTTAAGAAGTCCAGCCATTTGATTCCTGACATGAAGGACTCGTTGCTGATAACCCATCCGGCGGATACTGAAGGGAAGTATCCCCAGCGGTGTCCGCGGGCAAAAGTGGAGGAACCGTCCGCACGCATGATGACAGAAGCCATGTATTTCTCCTGGTAGTTGTAGTTGACGCGTCCGAAGAAGGAAGCGATGGAACCTTCCCCGTTAGGCTTGCCAGTCAAGGAGGACACACTGTTGGCGGTCAATGGAACATTGGACAAATAAGCGTGCTTGAAATCATAGAAGTTTGAGCCTATGGCTGAACCGCTCATTTCTTCTCCCATACCCCATTTTTCAATACTCTGACCTACCAGGACGTCGATGTTGTGGTCATCGATATTGAAGATGTAGTTGGCTGTATTGTCCCATGACCAACGGTTATACATAGACATGGATTGGGTAACCTTGTCTTCTGCGTTGTTGAGTGACGCACTCAGATAATCGAATCTCGGCAAATAGGAACGATAACTGGAGGCTCCCATGATGTAACCGAACTGGCTCTTGATACGCAGGTTCTTGATGGGTTGCAGTTCTGCATAGAAGCTGCTCTGCATGTAATGGGACTTGCTTAGGTTCTGGTTCATATAGTAGTCCAGATAAGCTATCGGGTTTTTATTGGCTCCGTTGGAGATATCCCATTTGTAGTTATCCTTTTCCTGGTCTGCATAGAGGTAGTAGCCCCCGTCTGAATTGTAAGGGTGCATCAACGGGCTCATGATGAGCATATTGTGCACTCCGTTCCAATAAATGCCGCCGGTTCCGAATGAACCTTGCGTTTGCGAATATTTGTAGTTGATGGTTTCGCCCACTTTCAGGAAGTCAAGATTGCCTTTTTTCATGACTACGTGGTCCGAGTTGACGCGGAAGTTGTAGCGGTTCATTTCTGGAAATTCGCCGGGAACTCCCATGGTAGCTTCTTGGTTGGTGTATGAAATACCTATGGCATATCTGGAACGGTCTGTTCCTCCGGTGATGTTGACTGCGTGGTTCTGTACCAACGCATCTTCATTCAGCACTTCCTTCAGCCAGTTTGTCCCTTTCCATGTTCCGTTCTGTATGGCCTGCAAATCCCTTTCCGGAATATAGGTCGCCCAGTTGTACGGACTCAATCCGTCCATTACACGGCCTTCATCCTGCATCATCATGTACTCTTGGGCATTGAGGATAGTAGGGATTTTGTAGAGGTTCTGCACACCGACATAGCCATCGTAACTGACTTCGGCAACGCCGGTTTTACCTCGTTTGGTGGTAATCAGGATAACGCCGTTGGCAGCACGCGCACCATAGATGGCGGCGGAAGCGGCATCCTTCAAGACGTCCAAAGATTCAATGTCACTCGGGTTCAGCCCGTCGATGCTACCGTTGGCAACTCCATCTACCACATAAAGCGGGGAGAAGGTTCCGGTAGTACCGATACCGCGGATATTCACCTTAAAGCCCGAACCCAGGAAGCCGTTGTTTTGCGTGATGTTGACACCCGGTGACTGGCTCTGCAAAGCGCCCAGGGCATCCACAGTGTTCAGCTTGGCTATGTCTTCCCCTTTCACTTGTACAGTGGCGCCGGTGACAAGTTTCTTTTTCTGTACACCGTAACCGACAACAACTACTTCATCCAGTAGTTTGGAATCTTCTGTAAGGGTGATTTTCATGTTGGCATCTGCTTTGGCTTCCTGCGTCTTATAGCCGATGTAGGAAATGACCAGGGTGGCACCTCTTTTTACGTTTAGCGAGAATTTACCGTATAAGTCGGTAGTAACTCCATTGGTAGTACCTTTTTCCAAGATACTTGCTCCGATGATAGGCTCTCCATTCTGGTCGACAACAATACCGCGGGCTGTTTGTGCCTGCATCTGTTCTGTCACTCCGAATGAATTTTCCGAGTAGGTCTCTATTGCCATGATTTTGCTGCTTCCTATAAATAGGGAGGCGATGGCAATTGCTGTGAGGATTTTGTTGTTCGATGTTCCTCGTTTACGATTTTCATTCATAATAGATGTTTTTTGTTTAAGCTAATGGATCTCAAAATAAATAGGTTGAATAGAAGATGACACTAATAGTGTCTTGGGGCTTTCGGGTAAATCATAGGCATTCATTGTTTTTCTAAGGTTACTATATATAATATGGTATATTCTTGGTTAATATATGTTGTTTGTTCATTTGCAAAACTTGTTGTATCTTTGCAACCGGATTTAAAATGTATGATGCCGTGAATAACGGTCGTGTATTCTAGAACACCACGTAAAAAACAGGAGTATGAAACAAAAAGTATCTGTACCTTTTATGTTGCTGGGCATTCTGTTCAATGTATGCTTGATTGCAGCCAATCTTCTTGAGACTAAAGTTATCCAGGTTTTTGGTATTACCGTAACAGCCGGATTGCTGGTCTTCCCGATTTCTTATATTATCAACGATTGCATTGCCGAGGTTTGGGGCTTTCGTAAAGCCCGCCTGATTATCTGGAGCGGTTTTGCCATGAACTTTTTTGTGGTAATGCTGGGACTGATAGCCGTGGCGTTGCCTGCCGCCCCTTTCTGGGATGGTGCCGCGCATTTCAATTTTGTTTTTGGAATGGCGCCCCGTATTGTCATAGCCAGTCTGACGGCATTCTTGGTGGGCTCTTTTCTGAATGCCTACGTAATGAGCCGCATGAAACTGGCAAGCAACGGGCGTAATTTCTCCGCACGTGCCATTTGGTCGACGGTGGTTGGTGAGACGGCAGACTCGTTGATTTTCTTTCCGGTGGCGTTCGGAGGAATCATTGCATGGCGGGAGTTGCTGGTGATGATGTGTATCCAGATTCTGCTGAAGTCCATGTACGAGGTATTGATACTGCCTGTGACTATCCGTGTGGTAAAAGCTATTAAGCGGATAGACGGTAGTGATGTCTATGATGAAGGCATCTCCTATAAAGTATGGAAAATAGGCGATATTTAAAGCCCCTTACCCGTAGTGAGGGGAAATCAGTTATTATGTCAAACAAATAATTAGCAATGCCCTCTCTGTTTCCCTCCCTACGGGGGAGGGCAAGGGGAGAGGCTTTTAACAAGATGAATAGGGACACTGCTTTGGTGGTATTCAGTGGCGGGCAGGACTCGACCACTTGCCTCTTTTGGGCAAAACGTGAATTTAAGAAAGTGTATGCGCTGAGTTTTCTGTATGGACAGAAGCATCAGAAGGAAGTGGACTTGGCGAGGGCCATTGCCCGTAAGGCAGGTGTGGAGTTCGAAGTAATGGATGTTTCCTTTATCGGCCGGCTGGGACATAACTCATTGACAGATGCCGGCATGGAGATGGACCAGGAGAAGCCGGCAGACAGCTTTCCGAATACTTTTGTGCCGGGACGCAATCTGTTTTTCCTGAGTATAGCCGCCGTCTACGCCCGCGAGCGGGGAATTAATCATATTGTGACGGGGGTGTCGCAGACCGATTTCAGCGGTTATCCCGATTGCCGGGATGCTTTCATCAAGTCGCTTAACGTGACGCTGAACCTGGCTATGGACGAGCAATTCGTACTGCACACACCACTGATGTGGATTGACAAAGCGGAGACCTGGGCGCTGGCAGACGAGCTTGGAGTGCTCGAACTTATACGCCACGAAACGCTGACTTGTTATAACGGTATCCCGGGAGATGGTTGTGGACACTGCCCGGCATGCACGTTGCGCAGAGAAGGATTGGAAAAGTTTTTGGCTTCTACTAAATGAGGCACACTTGTATCACTAAAAATATATGGCTATGACAGAATTGAAAGACCAACTTTCCCTTTTGGGGAGAAAGACAGCATACCGTCAGGACTATGCTCCCGAAGTATTAGAGGCATTTGATAACAAGCATCCCGGCAATGACTACTGGGTGCGTTTCAACTGCCCCGAATTCACCAGTCTTTGTCCCATCACGGGACAACCGGACTTTGCGGAAATCCGTATTTGCTATATCCCCGATGTCAAGATGGTGGAGAGCAAGAGCCTGAAGCTCTATCTGTTCAGTTTCCGCAATCACGGAGCTTTCCACGAAGATTGCGTGAACATCATAATGAAAGACCTCATTCATTTGATGAATCCTAAGTATATCGAGGTGACGGGTATCTTTACCCCGCGTGGCGGCATCTCTATCTACCCGTATGCCAATTACGGACGTCCCGGCACGAAGTTCGAGCAGATGGCGGAGCATCGTTTGATGAACCGTGAATAAGATGCTGTATCTGATGGCTCCTATAAATAGAAGGGGGGCTGTTAGGACAGGTAATTTTTGCATCACTATATTCTATATCCTTGTCTACTGACCTTTAGTTTCTTGTTTGCTAATTTTTATTCGTCCGACAGTTGTTGCATTATCGTCCAACAGCTGTCGGACGATAATTAAACAGCCGTCGGACGATAATGTAACGGTTGTCGGACGAATAGTTTTTAGTAAATGAGAAGTTAGTCTGTCTTTATTCATCGGCTAATATAAGGCTTCTCTATCATTAGTTTTGCTACATCTTTATTTTCTCTTTTACGATTATCCGCATAAATGCCGCTGACGAATAAGAAACTGTTTTGATTTTATTATTTAAGAGATTTCCTCAGCACCTTCCGAGCTCGTTTTCATTTTTTTTATCTGTTTTATTATTGATAATACCTATCAATGGTGATTGCATGGTATGATATATACGATAAATCCACTCCATATAATTACCTACAATAAGCGATTGCACAGCTGGATGTTAATAATGACCTTTGCACCGGTTTACTAACAACATTATAATTATTATAAAATTGAAAGCATATACATTTAAATTCTCGCTGCTGTTTCTCCTTCTGTTGGCTTCTCTGTCTGTACATGCGCAGAGGAGAGGAGGGATGATTTCTGGTAGAATCATTTCTACGGAAAAAGAAACGGTGGATTTTGCGACTGTTTATCTGAAAGGGACGAGTTATGGAGGAACCACGAATCAGGAAGGCCTCTATCACATCAAGGCGCCTGCCGGCGACTATACGCTGGTGGTGTCTGCCGTAGGTTATACAAAGGTGGAGAAAAAGGTGAAACTGGTCAATGATGAGCGGATGAAGCTGAACATAACCATCGCTCCCGAAACGCAACAGCTGGACGAGGTGACTATCGTTTCTACCGGAGTAAGCCGGGTGAAGAGGTCGGCATTCAATGCTGTGGCAGTCGATACAAAGGAACTCCAGAACACCACGAAGAATCTGAGCGATGCCTTGACCAAGGCTCCGGGCATGAAACTCCGTGAGTCGGGTGGGGTAGGTTCGGACATGCAGTTGATGCTGGACGGTTTTAGCGGAAAGCACGTCAAGGTGTTCATTGACGGTGTGCCGCAGGAAGGTGTGGGAAGCTCCTTCAGCCTGAACAATATTCCGGTGAGCTTTGCCGACCGTATAGAGGTATATAAGGGTGTAGTTCCCGTGGGCTTCGGTACGGATGCCATTGGCGGTGTCATCAATATTGTTACCAACAAGAAACGCCGGAACTGGTTCCTGGATGCTTCTTATTCTTACGGCTCGTTCAATACCCACCGCTCATACGTTAACTTCGGACAGACTTTCAAGAACGGTTTCAGCTATGAAATCAATGCCTTTCAAAACTACTCGGACAACGATTATCATGTAGATGCGCCGGTAAAGGATTTTGAGACGGGCAGTTTCAACGAAAGTGAGAAGGTGCGCGTGAAGCGTTTCAATGATACTTACCACAACGAAGCCATTGTGGCCAAAGCGGGTATTGTGGACAAAAGTTGGGCAGACCGGCTGATGTTCGGTTTCACCTATTCGCACATGTACAAGGACATACAGACCGGTGTACGCCAGAAGACAGTCTTCGGGGAAAAGCACCGCTTTGGCCATTCACTGATGCCTTCGATGGAATACAGCAAACGCAACCTGATAATCAAGGGGCTGGATATGGTGCTGACAGCCAACTACAATCGCAATGCCACTACGAATGTGGATACTGCCCGCTACGAATACAACTGGCTTGGTGAGAAACATCCGCTGAACAGCCCCGGCGAACAGTCCCGCCAGTATTCCCGTGCCGATAATGACAATTGGAACGGTACATTGACCTTGAATTACCGCATTGCGAGGGTCCACATGCTGACTTTCAATCATGTGTTGAGTGCATTCCAGCGTGATAATACTTCACTGTTGGCGGTGGAAGAACAGACGGATGCCATTGCCAAGCAGACCCGCAAGAATATCTCCGGTTTGTCATACCGCCTGATGCCTTCCGAAAAGTGGAACTTCTCGGCATTCGGCAAATACTACCGCCAGTATGTGGCAGGACCTATGGCCGAGGATGATACCGGTAGTAATTATGTACGCACCAGCCGTACGGTAGACTCTTGGGGATATGGTGCTGCCGGAACCTACTTCATCCTGCCCGGTTTGCAGGCGAAGCTCTCTTATGAAAAAGCTTACCGTCTGCCCACTATCGAAGAGATGTTTGGTGACGAAGATCTGGAGAGTGGAGACATCGGCATCCGTCCCGAGAAAAGTGACAACATCAACTTGAACCTGAGTTATTCCCGGAGTTTTGGAAAACATTCTGTCTACGTGGAAGGCGGTGTGGTATACCGCAATACGAAGGATTATATCCAGCGTAATATCCAGGACTTGAGCGGAGGAAAAGAAGGGGCCACTTATACCAACTACGGCAAGGTGCTGACGAAGGGATACAATGTATCGGCACGCTATGGCTTCGGACGCTGGCTGAGTGTGGGCGGCAACTTCACGCAGATGAATGTGCGTGACAATGAGAAGATGCAAATCGGCAGTACCGGCAACTCTGTGGAAAATCTCGGTTACAAGGCACGCATTCCCAATGTGCCCTATCAGTTTGCTGATTTTGACGTAAACTTCTATTGGCGCGACCTCTGGAAGAAAGGGAATATACTGTCCGTGACTTACGACAACCAGTACATGCACAGCTTCTCCTACTATTCGCAGGCCATCGGTAGCAAGAACAAGGATTTCATGGTACCCGACCAGTTCTCCCATAACCTGACATTGAGCTATAGTCTGAAGAATGGCCGCTATAATATCTCGTTTGAATGCCGCAACTTCACGAACGAGGATTTGTACGACAACTTCAGCCTTCAGAAAGCCGGGCGTGCGTTCTATGGCAAGATACGTGTACATTTTGGTGATTAATAAATATAATGGTTTTAATAGGTGTAATTAATAAGAAGAACAAATGAAGAAGAATTATCTTTTGTCCGGCCTCTTTGCAATGGCAATGACCGGAATGGCTTTAATTTCTTGTACAGACACAGACGAACCGGGTTCCGGCTCCGGTTCCGGTTCAAAGGGTAACTATGTGATAGCTGCCACGGCTACAGTTTCAGGTAGCTCCGTTCCTGTCCTGCTGACAGCCGAGTCACTGGAAAGCGGTGAAATTACTGCTGCCGGCAATGGCCTTGTGAACGATGGGGCTACTTACTGGGTGTTCTACGGAAACAAATATCTGTATGCCTTGAACTATCACCAGGGAAATGCAGGCACTACCCAGTCGTTCATTATGAATACAAACGGTGAACTGGAAAAACGTAGCCAGGAGTATAACGTCAATCGTTTCACTACCTACGGCTATTATGACCAATTTATAATGACGACTTCTACCGGCGACGGCCCTACGGAACTGAATGATGCAAATGGATATACTCCCCAATCTTTTTTGATTTCCTATCTGGATGTCGAGAAACAGACTTATACAAAGAACTCGGTAACAAAGGATACTCCATTTCTTGCCGAAAATTTCCTTGAAAATGGTGAATACGTAACACTGGCCGGTATAGAACAAGTGGGCAGTAAGGTTTATGCAGCAGCCATTCCCATGGGGCTTAGCCAGTATGGTTGCATGCAGAAGAATGAAGACGGTAGTTACAAGTGGGTGCTTTCCGGTAATGAGGATTTAATAAAGACAGAATCCGGCGGGCAGGGTAGCGGTGCCTATGAGAAGGACGAATTGCAATGGACCCAGTATCCTAATGAATGCCATATCGCTATCTTTGGTGATCAGACACTGAATTCTCATAAGGTCATCACTACAGACAAAATCAGTTATGCTGCCGGACGTAACCGTTCACAGTACTACCAGATGAACTGGCTTGCCGACGACGGCTATGTATATGTATTTTCTCCGAGCTATGCCAAGACCATGAGTGATTCGCGTCAGCAGACTACATTGCCTGCTGGAGTTGTACGCATCGATACCAAAGCAGAAGAATTTGATGCCGCTTATTACTATAATCTTGAAGAGAAAGCCAATGGCGCCTCTTTCTTGCGGACTTGGTATATTTCAGGTAATTATTTCCTGCTGCTGATGTATGATAAGGCAATTACGGCATCAGACAAGGTTGCCAACCAACTTGCCGTCTTCAATGCCTCCACTGGAGCTTTGACTTATGTGAACGGCCTTCCAAGCGATGTCTCCGGCTTTGGTAATACCCCGTACATGGAAAATGGCAACGCATATGTGGCAGTCACTACCTCTTCCGGCTATCCTGCCATCTATAAGGTAGACCCTGCCAATGCAACAGCTACCAAAGGTCTGGTTGTCAATGCAACCCAACTGAACGGTGTAGGTAAACTGGAATAAAGCTCCTATGAAGAAAGTTTTTCGTAAGATACATTTATGGCTTTCAGTCCCCTTCGGGCTACTGATTACCCTTATCTGTTTTTCCGGAGCCATGCTGGTATTCGAGACGGAGGTGATGGAGCTCTGCCGCCGCGACCTCTACTATGTGGAGAAAGTCGGGCCGGCATCGCTTCCCATGGGCAAGGTGGCCGAAAAAGTGGCCGCTACTCTGCCGGATAGTGTTTTTGTGACGGGTGTCACAGCCTCGTCTGCTCCGGAGCGTGCCTGGCAGGTGAACCTTTCCAAACCTCGTCGTGCTTCCGTCTATGTAGACCAGTATACGGGTGAGATAAAGGGCAAGTATGAGCGTGCGCCGTTTTTCACGACCATGTTCCGCCTGCATCGCTGGTTGCTGGACAGCATGAAGCCCGATGGAGGCATCTTCTGGGGGAAAATGATTGTGGGCACTGCCACGCTGATGTTTGTCTTTGTCCTGATATCGGGCATTGTCATCTGGTGGCCCCGTACAAAAAAGGCTTTGAAGAACAGTTTGAAGATTGTTTCCGGTAAGGGTTGGCGTCGGTTCTGCTATGACCTGCATGTGGCAGGCGGTATGTACACGCTGGTTCTTCTGTTGGTAATGGCGCTTACGGGACTGTCATGGTCTTTCTCCTGGTACCGCACCGGCTTCTACAAAGTTTTCGGAGTGGAAACCACGCAAGGGGGTGGAGGACATGGTGCTTCGGCACAAACTGCTGCCCAGGGAGGAGAACGGGCTCAAGGCCGGTCTGGTGGCAGACCAGGAGGTGAGCATCGTGAAAGAAATTCTTTCTCTCCTTTTACAAGCTGGCAGAAGGTTTACGAAGAACTGAAGGAACTCAATCCTGATTATAAACAGATTACCGTGTCCAAAGGCTCTGCTACGGTTTCTTTCAATCGGTTGGGCAACCAGCGTGCTGCCGACCGCTATACGTTCAATCCCCGTAGCGGTGAAATCACCGGGGCTACCTTATATAAGGATGCCGACGCTTCAGGAAAAATCCGTGGCTGGATATTCTCCGTTCATGTAGGCAGTTGGGGAGGGCTGACCACCCGTATATTGAGTTTTCTTGCCGCTTTGGTAGGGGCCAGCTTGCCGCTGACGGGCTATTATCTTTGGATTCGCAGATTGGTTCGGAAAGGCAGTAGGAAAGCGAACATGCAATTAAAGAAAGTTGCTTAGAAAAAGCAGGCAATTTTATAAAAGGATGAAGATGTCCGCAAGATGCGCAGGCGTGCGTGTTTTGTGGGCGTTTTTTTATAAATACTTTTGGGCGGAGATTTCATTTATCCGCATTTCCTTCTCTTCTATCCGGATGCATCCTTCGCTTGCCAGCTCCGATAAGGCACGTGCTAGCGAGGGACGAGCCACTCCCAGTATTTGTGCCACTTCCTGCTGGTTGAGTATCGTGCCATGCATGCGTAGATAGTTCAGTATGCGCGATTTTAGGCTTTGCAGGGCAAAGGCATTCAGCTTTTTGGAGAGAAACAGAGTTCTGTCCGATACCAGTTGCAGAAAGTTGCGCATCACAGTGGGGTGTCGATGCAGGAATTCCAGGAAGACATTCTTGTTTATGATGAGTATCTCACATTTCTCTTTTGCTTCGATATTTACCGGGAAGCGGTTTTCGGAGGCAAAGACAAAAGCCGGGGCAAGTAGTTGCGGGGCTTTCAGCGTTTCTATGGTGAGTTGCTTTCCCTCTGCACTGACCATTTGGGTACGCACACTGCCGCAGCACAATATGAATAGAGAACGGTATGCTTCTCCCTGCATGGCAATAAAGTCAGCAGGTTTGTATTGCCTGCGTGCATGTTCGGGTGCCAGGATGAGGGATAATAATTCTTCTTCTGTTATGCCTTGAAAAGGAGGCATTTTCAATAATGTATGGATTTCCATTCTCTTTTTTACTTTTTTTGTGATTCGATGTAACATTCGTGACAGTTTTCGCGTTGTAGAACTCTCATCTTTGCACAAAGATAATGCAAACCGAAAGTAATAGAAAATAAGCTTGCTTATTTTTATTGCTGAGGTGCCGCTTATCTTATGGAAAGATGATGTAAACTTTTAAATGAATAAGAATATGGAACCGAACATGTTTTGTTATCAATGTCAGGAGACAGCCAAAGGAACCGGCTGTATACTGAAAGGTGTATGTGGAAAAGAAAGTCATACGGCTCAAGCTATGGACTTGTTGCTGTTTGTGGTTAGAGGTGTCTCTGTCGTTGCCGATGTTTTGCGCAAGGCAGATTGTCCGGTCTCCGAAGAAGTGAATATCTTTGTGACGGATGCTCTGTTCTGCACTATTACGAATGCAAATTTCGATGATGAAAGCATTTTGAAGCGGGTAGATAAAGGAATCACCATGCGTAATGGATTGATTCAAGAGGCCAAGCATAACAAAGTGCTCTTACCCAAAGTAGATGAACTGACTTGGCAGGGAACGCGTGATGACTATGCCGGAAAAGCGAAGACAGTAGGTGTTCTGCGTGAACAGAATGAAGACCTCCGCTCGTTGAAAGAATTGCTTGTCTATGGCTTGAAAGGTATGGCTGCCTATCTGGAGCATGCCATGCGTCTGGGATTCAATGATGATACGGTTCATGTTTTCATGCAACGCGCACTGGCTACCATTGCAGTTGAGTCTCTATCGGCAGAGGAGTGGGTGAAGCTGGTTCTCGAAGCTGGTGAGTTTGGAGTAAAGACAATGGCTCTATTGGATGCAGCCAATACTGGTACTTACGGTAATCCTGAAATTACAAAGGTGAATATCGGTGTGAAGAACCGTCCGGGAATTTTGATTAGCGGCCATGACTTGAAGGATATGGAAGAATTATTGAAACAGACTGAAGGCACAGGAATAGATGTCTATACACATGGTGAAATGTTACCTGCTCACTATTACCCGGCTTTCAAGAAATATTCCCATTTTGTAGGCAATTATGGCAATGCCTGGTGGAAACAGCGCGAAGAATTCACTTCCTTCAACGGACCGATTCTGTTTACCACCAATTGCATCGTTCCTCCTCTGGCAAATGCTGTGTATAAAGAACGTATGTTTACCACCAACTCTACCGGCTATCCGGGTTGCAAGTACATTGATAAGGATGCTGAAGGTAGGAAAGACTTTTCTGAAATCATAGAGATTGCCAAACAATGCCAGCCTCCGGTGGAGATAGAGCATGGAGAAATTATCGGCGGTTTTGCCCATAACCAGGTGCTGCAACTGGCAGACAAGGTGGTAGATGCCGTGAAGACCGGGGCCATACGCCGCTTTATCGTAATGGCAGGTTGTGACGGACGTATGAAGAGCCGTGACTACTACACGGAATTTGCTAAAGCCTTGCCGCAAGATACCGTTATCCTGACCGCAGGTTGTGCCAAATACCGCTATAATAAACTTGGTTTGGGAGACATCAACGGCATTCCCCGTGTATTGGATGCCGGGCAGTGCAATGACAGCTATTCACTGGCGGTAATAGCCATGAAGCTGAAAGAAGTATTCCAGCTGAACGACATTAATGAACTTCCCATAGTCTACAACATAGCGTGGTACGAACAGAAAGCAGTTATTGTATTATTGGCATTATTGAGCCTCGGTGTGAAGGATATTCACTTAGGACCTACATTGCCCGCTTTCCTTTCTCCAAATGTCGTCAAGGTACTGGTTGATATGTTCCATATTGCAGGTATTGGTAGTGTGGAAGATGATTTGAAGAAATTCGGATTGTAAATAAGATGATGGGGTGATATCCTGCTATCACCCCATCATCTTATCCTCTTATCACATTATTTATCGCTTCCTCCGTTCCGCAGAACGGCCCGTGCGATTGTAGCTTTATGGTACACATGGCGGCGGCAAAGCATCCGGCTTCTCGATAAGACGCGCCTTTGTCGCGCATATACAGATATCCTACCATATAGGTGTCTCCGCATCCCGTTGCATCTGTAATCTGCAGGGCAGGGTAGGCGGGTATTTCGTGGAATTCTCCTTGGGCATAAATCAGCGAACCTTTATCTCCCAGGGTCAGCAGCACTTCCTTCACGCCCCAGTCTGCAATCAGCAATGCAGCTTCGTGCGGTTCACTGCATCCGGTCAGCACTTCCATTTCAGCTTCGTTGGCTTTCAGGATATGGATATACTTCAATGCTTCTTTCTTTTCCGGCCAGTCTACGGCCAGCACCTTTTCATTCTCCACCTTGCGGAGAAATCCTTGCACGTCTACCGAGAGGAGTCCCTTGCCGGACAAGAACTTGATGACCTCCAAAGAGAAGTCGTCGGCAAGCAGACTGCCCAAGTGGATAATCCGTGCATCGGTATCTTTCAAACCTTCCACGGTGAAAGGGTCTGCTTTTGCCGTGACACGTTGTGTACGTTCGTTTTGATTTTCTCCATAAATATTCTCGAAACAGACGGAATGTGTGCTGTGCAAGGCTTTGACGGAAATACCTTCTTTCCGAATGTCTTCCACAATGCCCATGTCAGTATCAGCCAAAGCTGTTACCAATAGAAAATCGTTAGCATTCAAGTGCTTGATGGCATGTGCGAAGTAGAAGGAGGTGCCTCCCGGCATATATATGGTATTTTTAGGGGTTACGACTTTATCTTGGGTAATATAACCGATGCAACATAGACTGTGTGTGTTCATTTCTTTGTTGGCTTTTTATT
>CEAH01033601.1_pt1 | contig 14514 bp, 6 predicted proteins | sample 557571 | NCBI WGS metagenome assembly CEAH01 (sample SAMEA3182092, study PRJEB8094) | gut metagenome | biome: human; feature: gut; material: Stool; isolation source: human stools | place: Canada | collected 2013-11-25
TCATCTGATCGCCTGTGTAAGCGTGGATTGTGCACATGATACCACTCTGGATAGGAGCGAAATCGTTAAGAGCCTTAGCCATAGGAGCAAGGCAGTTAGTTGTGCAAGATGCAGCAGAAATAACTGTATCTTCAGCTGTAAGTGTGTCATGGTTTACATTGTAAACGATTGTTGGAAGATCGTTACCTGCCGGAGCTGAAATAACAACCTTACGAGCGCCTGCCTGAATATGAGCAGAAGCCTTTTCTTTTGATGTATAGAAACCTGTACATTCAAGAACAACATCAACACCAAGTTCGCCCCAAGGAAGGTCAGCAGCGTTAGGCATTTTGTAAATAACAATTTTCTTACCGTCAACTACAATGTAGTTATCTTCGCCTTCACCTTCGTGGAAGTCAACAGTGTGACCCTGAGCAACATAGTTACCCTGTGATGAGTCATACTTAAGAAGATGAGCAAGCATCTTTGCACTTGTAAGATCGTTGATAGCAACTACTTCGTAGCCTTCTGCACCAAACATCTGGCGGAAAGCAAGACGACCGATACGGCCGAAACCATTAATAGCAACTTTTACCATTGGAATTTACCTCCGAATATAATTTAAAGTTTTATTGCTTTTATGCATTTTTTATTTTATACTGTTTGTCCTCATAAATCAAGATAAAATTGTATTTTTTACACTTTATACAAAAACAAGTGTATTTATGCAAGTGTTATTGTTATTTATTTAACGAACTGTTTATAATTGGGTCACAGATGAATTATATTTATGCCTTTTGGTTGCAATTTCAATTAAAATTTGTTAAAATTCATATTAGTAAAAACAAAGGATGTTATATATGTTTGTAGATATTGCTAAAATTAAGATAAAAGCCGGTGACGGCGGTGCAGGCGCAGTAGCATTTCACAGGGAAAAATATGTGGCTGCCGGCGGACCTGACGGCGGTGACGGAGGAAAAGGCGGAGATGTTGTATTTGTAGTTGATGACAACCTTGCAACCCTTGCCGATTTCAGATATAAAAGAAAATATGTAGCCAAAAACGGTGAAAACGGACGCGGCTCACGCCAATACGGTAAAAAAGCGCCCGACCTTGAAATCAAAGTGCCGAGGGGTACTATCATTCGCGAAGCAAATTCAGGCGCAGTTATGGCTGATATGAGTAAGACTGACAGATTTGTAGCTGCAAAAGGCGGAAAGGGCGGCTGGGGAAACATTCATTTTGCAACTCCGACCCGCCAAGTACCGCGATTTGCAAAGCCGGGTGTACCGGGTGAAGAATGGGAAGTTTCGCTTGAGCTTAAGCTTCTTGCCGATGTGGGACTTTTAGGTTATCCGTCAGTAGGCAAATCAAGCCTTATATCAGTAGTAAGCCAAGCAAAGCCTAAAATCGGCGATTATCACTTTACGACCCTTGTGCCAAACTTGGGTGTTGTATCAATGGGTGAGGGCAACTCATTTGTTATAGCGGATATTCCGGGGCTTATTGAAGGTGCAAGCGAAGGTGTCGGACTTGGGCATGAATTTTTGCGACATGTTGAGCGTTGCAGGCTTCTTGTACACATTGTTGATGTAAGCGGCAGCGAAGGCAGAAACCCTATTGAAGATTTTGAAAAAATCAATGAGGAGCTTGTAAAGTTCAACCCCGAACTTGCAAAGCAACCGCAAATAGTTGCCGGAAATAAAATTGATATGGCTGAGCCTGAACAAATCGAAAGATTTAAAAAATATGTTGAAGACAAGGGATATGACTATTATTCTATCTGTGCGCCGATCATGGAAGGCACAAAGGAGCTTATGAATGCGGTTTGGAACAAGTTGCAGACCTTGCCTCCTATTAAAGAATATGAAGTTGAAGAAATTCCGTTTGAAGCATTGGTTAAAGATGATAAAGGCTTTAAAATCACCCAAGTTGATGAACATTACTTTCTTGTGGAAGCAAGTTGGTTTCCAAAAGTTCTCAAAGGGATTGATATTGAAGATTATGAAGCACTGCAATATATGCAACGAGTATTAGAAAAAAGCGGAATTTTTAATGCGCTTCGAGAAAAAGGAATTGAGGAGGGTGACATTGTTTCACTCTATGACATAGAGTTTGAATATGTGCCTTAATAAATATGAGATTTGTAGACAAAGATGTTAATGCAAAGCAATTAAGCCCGCTTAATTTGGCATTTATAGGCGATTGCATTTATGAAATACTTGTGCGTGAAACACTTGTGCTTGATGCCAATCGCCCCGTAAATGATTTGCACAAGGAAAGTGTAAAGTATGTTTCGGCAAAAGCGCAAACCGTTGCTTTTGAAAAAATCAAGGATGATTTAACCGAAGATGAACTTGCGATTTTCAAACGCGGGCGCAATGCTAAAGTGGGCCATTCCCCAAAAAGTGCAACTGACGGTGAGTACCACTGCGCCACCGGAGTAGAAGCGTTATTCGGCTATTTATACTTAAATAATGAAATTGACAGAATAAAAGAACTTTTTTCTAAAATTAACTCTTGACATTCTGCCCTACTTGTTATATAATCAATATCGCTGACGGGAGCATAGCTCAGCTGGGAGAGCATCTGCCTTACAAGCAGAGGGTCACAGGTTCGAGCCCTGTTGTTCCCACCAAAATAAAAAGGATACCTACAAGGTATCCTTTTTATTTTTATGTAATTAGATGTAATGCTCGAACCTGTGACGCGTCAAAAGCAATTCCGTGTTTGAATGAATTTCTTTGAAATTCATAATAAACACTCTATTCCTTTCTCCTTTTCCCCAAAAAGCTTACACTTTTTAGGGACCCCATAGTTCCAAATTCTGCGAACAACGAGAGCAAAGAATTTGGGAAAAACAGTTCGGGGAACTGTTTTGTAGTATCTTTGTTTCTTATAAGAGCCCTGTTTAATTATTTCCTTTTTGTTTATAGGTGAGAATTCTGCTCCGCCTCTCAAAATCTGTCGTACAGCAGTGCGTCAGATTTTGTATTACTTTTAAGTCAGTTTATCGACAGTATAAAAGTCATCGGTTTTTAACCGATGGCTTTGTTTTATGTCAACCAAAATCTTATGCTGCTTACACCTTTATTTTATTAGTTTATAAAAAGCAAAAAGAGACGGTATTTCTACCGTCTCCCATAGCTTTATTTCAATGTCAGATTGAAAAGGCTGTATTAGTCTAAACCGCCCTCTACATCTTCTCTACCTGTTGTTGATGTAGTTACAACATCATATGTTTTGAATTCATCAATCTGTGACATTGGCTTTGTGTAAAACTCTTTCATTGGTTTTCCTCCCAAATTTACCGGTGCCTTACCCCTGCCGATTAGGCAGAGGCAATAGCATCAATAAATTATAATTTGTTAGTGATAAGTGTAAGATTTAACTTCAGAAATTGCTTTCTTCAAAGTGCCATCAGCAGTCTTTGTGATAACAAATGCTGCAGCTGAAACCTTACCGTCTTTCTTAGAAAGACCATATCTAAGAGAAATATCTGCTGCTGAATTCTTAGTATAAGCAATCTTTACAGTACCTGCATTAGCGTCTGCACCCTTATTGCCAACATTATCAAGTGTGAGTTCAGAATCAGCTAAATTCTTACCATAAATGAAGCCCTGCTTAACTACTGTTTCGCCAGGAGCAACATTACGAGATGCAGCAAATGAAACCTGAACAGAACCAGCAATTTCATTTACGCCTGTAATTACAACTGTTGTTTTCTGCTCAACTACATTATCAACAGCTACAAGATTCATATCTGAACCGCAGAAGAATGTGTAAGTATCGCCATAAGCAACTGTTACACCGTCAACCTGCCATGCTGCAACGCCGTCCTTATGAACGCTAACCTTAGCGTCATAAGCAACTGTTGCAGGGCTTGCTGTTTCTACACCGTCTACTGTGAGAGTAGCACCTTCAGGAGCAGTTACTGTGTACTTAGCAACATCGTCCTTCTTATACTGAGCATAGATTGTAGCACCGTCTGTGAGTTTGCTGATTTCTTCTTCGTTCATTGACCAACCTGTGAATGTGTAACCAATAAGTGTTGGAGCTGTAGGAACCTTAATATCAGCACCGCTTGTTACAGGCTGAGTTGAAATAACATTACCATATGGGTCAACAAATACTACTGTGAATGTTTCATCAACCTTTTCAGCAAATACAGCTTCGTAAGTGATGTTAGCTGTTGCAACTGTTTTATATGTTTCATCAGTTGAAACAATCTTTGTGCCAACTTTCCAGCCTACGAATTCGCCTGTTTCAGTATTTGCCTTAGCAGTAAGAGTTACATCGTCACCAACTGCAAGTCTTGCGTTAGCGCCCTTTGTAGCATCAGCACCGTTAAGTGTTATTGAACCAAGTGTTGTTGAAGCAACTGTTACAACTACACCTGCATCAAGCTTAGCAACTGCATCTTTAAGAGCAGCTGTTGCAGCGTCTACATCATCCTGTGATGTGTAAGCACCAACTGTTGCTTCATCATAAGCAGCAAGTGCTTCTGTTACCTTAGCATAAGAATCTGCTGTATACATAGAAGCATCAGCATCCTTTGCAGCCTTGAGTGCAGCTCTGTAAGCTTCACCGTTAAGCTGAGCAATTACAGTACCTGTTGCGATTGTTTCGCCGCAAACATTACATACTGTATCACCTGTGTAACCAGCTTTGTTGATTGTAGGTTTAGTAGCGTTTACAACCTTTGTATCAGCGTGGTCACAAACGAGCTTATCAATTACTTTTTTATATGAATTTCCACAATCAGGACATGTGAGAACATCATAACCTTCTTCTTTATAAGTAGCGTCCTTATGTTCAGTTACTTCGAATGGACAATCAGATTTTGCTACTACTGCTTCTTCAGTATAAGCAGCGTCAGCTGTTGCAGCTACAACTTCAGGTGTCCACTTGTAACTTGTTACTGAGTGATGAGTTGAATCAACCGGTGTCGGAGCTGTTGTTGCTGTGTTAGCAGGAATTTTTGGCATTTCGCCATCATTTACAGTTTGAGTGGTAGGTTCACCACCATAAGGTGTAAATGTGATTGTGTGAGTTGATGGCTTAGGAGCTTCCTTAAATTCATTGAAGCCCATGAAAGTCGACTTTCTTGAACCAGGCCATTCAATATCACCTGTGTTAGTATTTGTTTTTGTATCCCACATATTTTTAGCATATGTTGTAAGTTGATAAAGCATAATACCATCACTGGTTGGACCAACATATGAAAAGCTCTTTACATTTGTAGGATTATAAATGTGGAACTGGATAGGATCGTTTGTTACGATTTTAAATACGAATGTAGCAACAGGAATTGCATTTGTATAAGTATAACCTGATGCTTCACCTGTTGTAGGGTCTACAAATAAACCGTCAGGATCTGCAACTGAAGTGGTATCAACATTTGGCCAAGACCAGCTATAATCAAGTACATTGTACTTGCCATCTTCTTTATTAGCAATAATCTGTGAAGAGTTTGAACCATCTGTTGTGAATGAAGGTTTGCTTACGCCTTCTTCACAAAGTGAATATAAAGGAAGGTAAGATAAACCACCTTTACCTTTTTCCCAAGTTCCCTTAGCAGCTGCTCTTTCAGTTTCAGTACCGAGCTTATAAACGTTCTTTCTGCCTGATTTATAAGAATAAATACCGGCAGGTTCAATAGAATCACTGAACTGAACTTGTGCCAAGATTGATGAAAGGACTTTGATGTTTTCAACAGCAACTGTCATTGTGAAATAATCACCGACACCGAGCTGAACATCATTTTCGAGTGTAGGAAATGTATTTCCGATTGCATTGTTAAATGTGTTTGCCTTATCCTTGCTAATAGTAAGTGTACCTGAAGTAGTATTACCATTAACAACTGTGTAATTATAATCTACCGGTGCGCCATAAAGTGAAGCATAAGAGCCAAACTTTTCTGAGCCTGTGCCACAGGTTGAATAATCAGTATAATTAGTTGCATTATCCTCTACGAATGTACCAAAATACATTTTCATATTTGGTTCATAATCGCCAGGTGCTGCAAGTGCTGTGAAAGGTACTGATAAAACAACCATAAGAACTGACAAAATGACAGCAATTGCCTTTTTGAAAGTTTTATTCATTTTCTTTCCCCCTATTTAATTCAAAGTTACATCAGCGTATTTAACTTCATTACCAAAGAATGTAAAAAATGTAAGCTTATCTAAACCATCAATTGCATTATCTTTGTTAAAGTCGCAGTAAAGATTATAATCTTCTGCACCACCGGAGAAAGCTTTATAAAACGAAAGCTTATCCAAGCCATCAATACTGCCATCGTGGTTATAGTCGCATATTGCAACACTTACCGTTGAAACATCCTTTGATTCTGAAACTACTAATGTAACCTTTCTGTCAATAGTGGTTTCACCACTGATTAACATTTTGTACTCACCTGCCGGAATATCGGCAAGTGTATAATCACCGTTTGAATCTGTAACTGCAGTTGCAACGGTTGAATCATCTGCAGTTTTAACCGTAAGATTTATACCGCCAATACCGGTATCACTTGCACCTCCATCAAGGGAAGTAGCAATAGTAATCTTACCTGTTATATCACAACCCGGACCTTTCGGTGAAACATCACAGGTCATTAGATATAAAGAACCGTCATAATCATCGGCTTGTTTAACGAGTGCATACTCATCCTTAAGCCCATCATTATAATCTGTTAAAACAAAAGTCTCATTCGGGCTGGTTGAAACTGAAATTACATTAGACGCGTCACATTTATTAGCAAAAGCAACTGTAAAAGTTGCAAGCAATGTGGCATCACTATTGATTGCTGAACAAGAGTCAGAATCAGAAACAAAGCCGAACACCAAATTTGAATTTTGTGTAATAGTTCCCATTGACGAAATGCCGGTAACTTTATCTGAAAGAAGTGACTTTGCCGCTGTATCAACAGTAGCATCTGCGCTGTACTTTGCAGTTACCTGCACAACCGATAACTCGGAAACACCTTCTAAATAGAAGTTTACATCGTAAGTACCGGCAGGCAATTTATCACCGTCATATTGTTTTCCGTCAGAGTCTGTATAAGTGCAATAAATATTTGGCTTTTCACTGCCAACAGTTGCACCGTATGAAGTATTAGGAAGGCACACGAAAAGTGCAATAAGCACCAAGAAAGTAAGTGTACCAATTATAGCACCTATTCTCTTTTTAACAAATGCATTTTGCATAGGTGTTACCTCCTTGCCAAGTAAATAAAATTTAGGGAGAGACGAGATCGCATACAACACCAAATCAAACCTCGGTTATAAAAACGCAAAAGCGCAAAAGCAAGCTTTGAAGAAATGATATTGTAAAATCAGGGATAAACAGTGACTAAACGCAATCGCCTTTAACCTCCCAACCCTAAAAACAGGGCCGGTATATAAACGGGGATTACCCGATTATATCGAATTTATAAATAAAGTAACCATTATAATTAACGGTTACATATCAGGGGTATTGCTACCCCTGATATGATTTAATTTAATTAGTCGAGAGCACGTGGAGCATACTCAACTGTCTTACCATAGAAGGTAAAGAATGTAAGCTTATCTAAGCCGTCAATTGCATTATCCTTATTATAGTCACAGTAGAGATCATAAGCGTTTGAACCGCCGGAAAATGCAGTGTAGAATGTAAGCTTATCCAAGCCATCAATAACACCATCACCGTTGTAATCACAAATACATACAGGAATTTCAACATTTGAAATATCTGCTGTACCGGTGAGTGTTACAGTTCTGTCGATAGTTACATTTTGTCTATGAACAGTAAGTGATGTTGTACCAACTGGAACAGTAGCAGTGAATGAACCGTCAGCTGCCGAAGTAGCAACTACTTCGCCGTTTGCGATAACATCAATTCCTGCAACACCTGTTGATGATTCAGTACCGTCAACATTTGTAGCAATAAGAACCTTACCGCTTACAGTGATTGTATCAGCTGCTGCCCTTTCAACTGAAGGAGCAATTGTTACATCGCCATCAACCTTATATTCATAAGGGAATGCCGAAACTGCAACCTTTGCACCATTGATTGTAAGTTCATTAACAACTTTGTAACCTTCAGCTGCCTTAACATCAATTGTGATTGTTGAGCCGGTTTTTACTGAAACAGGAGCTGCGTAAGCATTGCCATTGATTGTTACAGTAGCACCTTCAACAGCATTAACTGTTACAGTGCTGTTTGTAGTTTCAGCAGGGGCAAGAGCAATCTCTGCAGCCTGAAGTTCTGTATCAACAGTGTAGATATTTGTAAGTGAAGCATCGTAGCCCTTCTTATCAGAAAGAACAAAGTTAGCTGGATCCTTATGAGCATAATCGCCGTGACCATACTGTGCAAGAGCAACTGCTGCTGCAAGAGCTCTGACATATCTGGTCCATGATTCTGCAGAGTAAGAACCATCGTTTACAAGCTTACCTTCAGCATCCCACTTACCAAAGCGAGGAGCGTTTGCGCCTGTTTTCTTTGCAACTGAAGCTTCAGTTGTTACAGTCTTACCGTCTTCAGCATAAACAGCCTTAGTAGCTGTAAGAGTTGAATAGATGTTGCCTGATGCACACTTGATTTCTTTTTCAAGCTGTGCACCCTGGTAACCACGCTCAACAGCTGCGCTTGCAAAGATATTGAAAAGTCTGGTATATTCAGCTACTGCTGCTGATGAAAGTGATGAATGAGTTACATAAGTATAAGACTTTCCGTTGTCAATGCAGTTCTGTACAGTTGATGCTGCACTTGCAGGAGAAACGCCTAATTCCTTCTTAACTGCATCTTCAGTTTTAGCCTCTCCGGTAGCTTCATCAATTACCGGTTTGCCATCTTTACCTAAAACAACTTTATCATAATGATATTCAAGATCAACAGTAAAGTTCTTTTCAATGTTTCTGGCAATGTCAGTCATCTTAGAGAATGTTAAGATGTTAAAGTTTGTGTCATTAAGACCGGTTCTTGCAACAGAAATGTTTTTGAATGCATTATCTGCAGCCGGCTTAAGTGTGTCATTCATAATGCTTGTTACATAGTTGATTCTATCAACAGCCTTTGCAACAGCACCACGGTTATCAACGATTGAACCGTCAGACTTAACTTCGTTAGGAACGATAGTATAATCTGTTACAGGGAACTTACATGACCAATCTTCATTTGAGTTAACCTTCTTGCCATCGGCATCACGGTATACATACTGAACCTGGTTGTAAAGAAGATTACCCTGTGCGTCAGTTGCCTGAGTTTCAGTAGGCATCTGGCAAGGATTACCTTTTGAGGTAATAGCATTGTCCCAAGTTGTTTCATAAACAACTGAGTTAGCAAGATAGTATTTACCATCTGCATTCTTAATTACTTTGATTCCGGCTTGGTCTGTTGTACGAACGCTTCCATTATCATCAGAAAGAGCTAATGGTGAATAGATTGGCATTGTACCTGCAGCATCGAAGTAGTAAACGCCTTCAACACCGCCTACTTTACCTGAACCGTCAGCAAGAGCTTCGCCACCAACATAAGCGTTAGCCAAAACATCCTTTGGAATTGTATATTCTTTTCCTTTAGATGTTACTGTTGGAGCAGATTTTGTATAAGGAACATAAGCTAAATCGCCAAACCTTGATGTAACTTCTTTAGTTGTTGCTGTGAGCTGAGTCTTATTGTTAATGCTCTGTGCAAAAGCAATTGTCATAGCAGATGACTTAATAGAAAGTACATTAAGAAGAGCCTGCTTAGCTTGCTCGAAAACGTTTGAGTTAGTAAAGTCTGAAGGCTTATACTGTGATACAAGTGATGCCAAATTATCATAAGCAGTATTCATACCGCTGAGCTGGCTGGTATCACCTACAAGGATAGTAAAGTGAGCATAACCTGACTTAGAACCATTGTAGATACACATATCAACCGGATATTCGCCGCCTTGAATTTTGGTTTCACCATCATAACGGAACGGTTGAACTTCAAGAGCAGATGCATTTGGAATCTCCTTCTTCTCACTTTCAATGTAGAAACCTGGAACTTTGGTGTTACCCATTGAAACAATGTTGAAGAGGTTATCGTAGTTAATCTGACCGCCTTTGTTCTTCAAATAAACTGATTCGTAAATATCACCGTCACCAACATGGTAACCTGCGATAATATTCTTAGCAATAGCTTCAGAAAGAGTGTAAACTACATGAGTTCTTGTCTGAATAGCCTTAATATTTTCAGCTGTGGTACCATCAGGGTTAGTTTGAGCTTTAACTGCATCAATTTCATCACTTGTGTAACCCTTATAATAAGTAATTTTATCTTTGTTACCTGCTGTTGCTTCTGTTACCTCGTTACGGTTCCATTCACCGAATTCACCTGAACCAGGAGCAGTTTCAACACGGTAGTCATACATATTATACTTAAGAAGGTTACCGTTTGTCTTATCCCAAGCAGGGATAGCGTTTTCACTGGTGATGTTTACTGTTGTATAAGCAGCATTTTTATCATACTTTGTTACAACATTATTTGCATCAAGTGTGTTTGACTGATAATTTGAATCTTCATCATAGAAGTAGATACCGTCAACTGCTTTTTTACCACCTGCAATCTTATTTCTGTTACTTCTATATCTAACTGAATATGTAGAAATATCAGCAAGGTTTGATGAATCAAGTACCATGTATTCAGGATAGTTAGCAAGAAGAGTATTATCACTACTAAATGTAGATGTTGATTTTACATAAGCACCCTCAACACCAACTGTTTGATCAGCTTTATTTGTATCATGCAAGAACTGCTTGTTACTATTATACATAGCTTCTTTCCAACCTGTTGCGGTTGTCATATACTTATAAGCTGAAACATTGTTATCAGCTGCAACAACTGTGCCATCTTTAAGTACGATGTCGTATACAAACTGAACTTCAACTACATTTGATTCTCCTGCTGCTGAATTGAAAGTAATAGGAAGTTTAGGTGTTACTATTGTTTCGTTCGGAGCAATAAGACCTGATTTGAGTTGAGATGTAATATCTTTTTGTGCGTTGTCACTGCCAATATAAGTAGCTGACTTAAGCTTGTAATAGTAACGAGAAAGTTGAACAAGCTGTCCGTTAGAGATATATGCACGGTTAAGACCTGTGCAGTTATTTGTAAATGAAACTGTATCGCTGCAATCGCCGCCTGCTGTTGTCTTCATAGAAGGTGTAGCAAAGCTTGCTGAAGCAGTCTTAAGCTGCTGAGTTCCGATTGGAGTGATAGCTTCAGGAACGAAAGAGTTAACTGCTGAAAGAGCAAAGAAAATACCCCTCATTACTGAATCGCCATACTTGTTAGCATTACCCTTGGTGCTGTCTGCACCATAACCGGTGAATTCAACAAAGTTGCAAATAGCCTTTTGGATTGCACCGATGTCAGTACCGCCGGTACCTGCAAGAGTGCCAACCTGAAGTAAATCATCAAATGGCTTGTTGTCACCGTTTGACTTAGGAACTACGGTTGTGAAATTCTGCGGCTGTTTAGAATAACGCTTACCGAAGAGACCGTTGATAAGGTCAGCAAGCAAATCATAAACAGTATTTACAAAACCTTTTGACTGAATCGGTTCAGCAGATACGATTGTGATAAGTTTGTAAACGAAATTAGATACGCCACAGAAACCGCTGTCTTTCTTATCTGCAATATTAAGAATTGAAAGAACTACATCGTTCCAGATAAGGTCATGTGAATCGAACTTACCGTATTCCTTGCCTTGGAGTGTACCAAGAACAGGGAAGAACTTGTTAGCGACTTTATCAATATTTTCCCAAAGGTCATTTGTAAGAGCACTGTTACCGTTTTCATCGCAAATACCGAGAAGAGCTGCAACACCCATTGCTCTTTCACCTGAGTTAGTTGACTTCTTCATTGAGTAATCTCCACCGTAGTAAAGAACTACTGAATTCAAGAGGTCAAAAATTGTAGCATTTGAATTAACAGGTTCGTTTTCTGTCTTCCAAGTTTTGCCTTGGTATGATACAGGAACATATCCTTCAAGTACATATGCAACTGCATCACGAGCCATAGGAAGAATTGTACCTTCAAGTGTTGCGTTGATTGTACCGTCGGCTACATTTACAAGTGATGAATAATCCTTATTAGGAAGTACGTATGATAAGTATTCTTTAAGGCATACATAAGCAACTGCTTCTGCATCCTTACAACCATCCCATTCTGCTGGGTGGATAATATCTTGAAGTTTGCCTGCACCAAGGTTAACCTGGCCGATACAAGCAACAAGCATAGGAACCATTGCTGATTCAAGATTTGCTTCTGAAAGAACAGCATCAGTACCGTTAGCATCATAGAATGCCTTGAGAATGTTAGCGTCAGTAGCATCTGCTGTGTACTGAACCATCTTAAGTGCATTGCCAACGAGTGTTGAAGTGATTTTCCTGATTGTTGCATCATTGATTGATTCAACACCGTCTGCCTTTGTAGTTTGAGATTTTGCCATTTCCGGACGATTGCCGATAATGTTATCTCTTTGTGGGAACAAATCATTAACTGCTGCAACAAGTGCATCGTTAAAGCCTGCTACCATTGAACCGTAATTTGAATATTCATTATTGAAGAAATCGTCAATATTCTTTGTTCCGGTTTGTGCAAAGTAAAGGTTGATAGGACCTGTTTGCATATTGAAACCGTAGTCAGCAAGAGGGCTGTATCTTAACTTAGCAAAGAGCTTTGTTTCATCAATATCTGACCACTTGCCTGTTGATGTTTCATCAGCTGTACGGTCAAATGAAAGCTGCTTCTTAGCTTTTGCAATAAAGTCATCTGCTGATTTATCGCCATAAGCTTCGTAATTAGCTTCAGCCCATTGGTTAATCTTTTCCTGGGTATAGTTAGAAGCAATATCGCTTGAATTCCATTGACCCTTTTGGTCGAAATAATAATAGTATGCATTATCAAGATTTCTGTCACCCTGGGTGTTTACATGGAGAAGCTTGATTGAACCCTTGAGAACTGTATCCCAAGCAAGATCAAGTGCTTTATAACCGAATTTGAAAAGAGAATCGGTTGGCTTAAATGTAATCTTTGTTGTTTGCTCTGTTGCATAACCGTTTTTATCCGGATGTCCATAAGCAAAAAGAAGAACATTAAGCGGATTGCCGTCATCATCTTTAAATTCGCTTGAATATACAAGGTTAGGGTCATAACCGAGTTTAGCAGCGGCTGTTGCATAATCCGAGCCTGACTTATTCATTTCAGCCTTGATTTCAAGATAACGAGTAGCTGATGTGTTCTGAATAGGCTTGAGTGAGCCATCTTCGTTCTTTTCATTATATTCTTGGTTATATGTAACGAGAACGCTTATCTTCTGAAGAAGCTCGGTAGAGAGCTTATCGAAAAGCTGGTCATCATATACCCATTGGGTTTTACCACTCTTGAAATCATTGATTTCATCCTGTGTATACCATTTAGTATAGTTGAAAATAAGCTGCTGAACAATGTTATAAACAAGGTTTTTAGCATAACTTTCATCGCTGAAGCCTAATGGACCTGCAAGAAGCTTGTAGATATTAACCGCACTCTTAAGAACACCGAGGTTGAAATCACCTCTTAATACCTGACCGATTACATCCTTACCGGCATAGTCAGCTGAGTTGATTTGAAGAAGAGCAAGAGCTCTCTTAACAATCTCAGTTGATGAATAGTTTTCTCTTGTAACATGCCAGAAATTCTTGCTGGCATCACTTGAAGCTAATGATTTAAGCTGAATGTTACCTGCATCACCAACATAACTACCATACTTAGAAAGAAGACCTGCAACACTTTCAAGTGTAAGCATTACATCATCAACGCTGTCAAGCTTAACTGTTAAGGTATATTTAATAATACCGAGCGCGTTGATATTAAGATGCTTATTAACGCCATCCCATGTCATATACTTTGTAATATCGGATGGGAGATTTGCAAGAAGGTTGTAAACTGTTGGAGCAACTGTAGGAAGCATAAGGTCCGCATAGTCAAGCAATGCTGTTGCGGCTTGTTCGTCAGAAAGAATATTCCAAGCAAGGTCATTATATTCTAACGCGTCATCTGTGTACTGCTTTTCTGAACTAACAGGTGCAGCGCGAGCTGAAAATGCACATGTTAAGCAAGAAGCAGCCATAAGAACAGCCATAAACAACGCAAGCAGCTTATGGGAAAACTTTTTTGCTTTCGTTTTCATTTTTTACCTCCGTAAAATTTTAAAAAATTTAAAGTGAAGTGTTAACATATTGTGCGTAATGCCCGTCGCAATCTCTGACCATCAGGCAATCTGAATTAGAATGAAGGCTCATTACAAGCCACAGCATTAAATTGGCGCAATATGTGCTTTAAACACATTATAATTATTACATACAGCCACCCGAAAGTCAATAAGTTAAACCTACAATCCTCATTTTTGTAACTTTAGCCAAAAACGACTTCGTTTTTTTGTCACTCTGCACAATTAGTTTACGAAAATTTTACAATTTGTTAATAATTTTAAAGAGAAAAATAAGCTTTTCACGGCGAGTAAAGCGACAATAC
>CEAH01052118.1_pt1 | contig 14455 bp, 9 predicted proteins | sample 557571 | NCBI WGS metagenome assembly CEAH01 (sample SAMEA3182092, study PRJEB8094) | gut metagenome | biome: human; feature: gut; material: Stool; isolation source: human stools | place: Canada | collected 2013-11-25
CGGAATTATCCACTTTAGGCTTGTATAATTAAAAATCTCTTTGTAAATTTGCAATGTAAAAATAAGAAAATTATGACATACTTCGAGTTTACAAAGAGATTTCCTACCGAAAACAGTGCAATAGATTTTATTGTAGCTGCAAAATACAAAGATGGTTATGTTTGCCCTAAATGTGGTTGTGTCCATAAAGGCATATACCATCAAAACTATGATAGAAGAAAGTTATATTGCAACAATTGCAAATCGGAATTTTCCGCATTAAAAGGAACAATATTTGAAAACACACATCTTGATATTCGCATGTGGTTATATGCGATGAATCTTGTTATCATATCCCGGAAAGGAATATCAGCATCACAACTAAAAAGAGAATTAGGAATGGGTTCTTATCAGTCTGCATGGCGTATGCTCCATCAAATCCGTAAGGCAATGGAGAAAGAAGAATACAAAGAAACATTTGAAGCCATAGTTGAGATTGATGAAACGTATGTAGGTGGCAAACCTCGTAAAGACAATGATCATTCAGGCGATGATAACAAACCTAAAAGAGGCCGTGGTACTTCTAAAACTCCTGTAATCGGTGTAAAAGAACGTAATACAGGTAGGGTTCATGCTGTTGTTGCTAATTATAATGAAGAAGGGAAACAGTTAAGCGGTAAGCAACTTTTCAATGTACTTAAAAAGGTATGTAAGAAAAATACAACTGTCATGACCGATCAATTTGCAGGGTACAATATCCTCGACAAGGAAAATGATTGTAACTTTGTACGGTTGAAAGTGGATCACACTGTTGCATTCTCACTTGGTGATGGAATCCATACCAACGGTATAGAGAGCTTTTGGGCGATACTCAAACGTGGTGTGTATGGTGTGTTTCACAATGTATCGGTTAAGTATATGCAGAAGTATGTGAACGAGTTCTGTTATCGTCTTAACCACAGAGATAATAACGAAGCGTTTGCTTCACTTGTTGAACTTGCAGTAATATAAATTCGTAAATATATGAATAATAATAAGTTACAAACTGGGGGGGGGTAAAAAGGAAGTTATAACTGATAATATAGTACGTGATTATTTTCGACAATTTGAAGATGATATAATTATTGAACAACAATCGTCGTCTAATCCTTCTATTGATAAGCTACTTCGGAATGCTTCTAAGAAGGGAATCGGGAAAGGTTATCCTGATTTTATTATCCAGTACAAAAAAGATACAAATTTTCTTATAGTCATAGAGGATAAAGCAGATAAACGATTCCATGAAAGTGAAAACCACAAACAATATGATAAATATGCAGTGGACGGAGTGCTGCTTTACGCTTCTTACCTATCAAAATCTTATGATGTACTTGCTATTGCAGTAAGTGGTACGGACAAAAACAATATAAAAGTATCTCATTATTTGCATCTAAAAGATGAATCAAAAGCATTTCAATATTTTGGAGATATGTTGTTAGTCCCAGACGATTATTACTCTGGTGTAAATAGCTCAGACGAAAAAAAGAGACAAGACTATGACAAGTTGTTAGATTATACAAGAGAATTAAACTCTCGTCTTCATAAAATGCAAATTGCCGAAGCGGAACGATGTATTTTAGCAAGTTGTATTTTGTTGGCACTAAGGCTACCCAATTTCAAGTCATACTACAAGACAGAAGATAATCAAACAATCCTTGCAAATCGAATGATAAATGATGTAATGGATTGGCTAAAAAAAGAAAACGTAGGATCGGAGAAAATAAATATTATAGAATCTAAATACTCTACTATTAGAGGAATGTTTGTACAGGATAGTAAGCATAATTATTTGCGTGATTTAATATCAGATATGGACATAAACATTAATGCGTTTGAAAAAACTAATAGGTATTATGATGTTTTAGGACAATTATTTATCGCTTTTTTGAGATATGCTAATACAAGTAATGATTTGGGTGTAGTATTAACGCCGGCACATATAACAGAGTTTTTTGCAGATATTTCGGAAGTAAATAAAACATCAGTTGTTTTTGATAATTGTACAGGAACTTGCGGCTTTTTAATTGCGGCAATGAGTAGGATGATTAAAGACGCTAACGGGGATATTGCTATTGAGAAGTCAATAAAGAAGAATCAGCTTATAGGAATAGAAAAAAATGATAAAATGTATTGCCTGGCTGCATCAAATATGGCAATACATGGAGACGGAAAGACAAACATATATCCGAAAAGTGGGTTAGATATGAATATTATCCGTGAAATTAAGAATGGCATAAAAGATGAAAATACGGGTAAGGTATATAAACCAACAATCGGGCTATTAAATCCACCTTACAAAGCAGATAAAAAAGGCGATGTGGAGGAACTGGAATTTGTTAAATGTAATTTAGAAGCATTGGTTGAAGGTGGTACGTGTGTTGCTATTGTTCCTATGCAATGTGCTATAGCAGGAGAGAAAAGGAAAGGTATATATAATTTGAAAAAAGAACTTTTATCAAAACATACTCTTGAAGCTGTATTTTCTATGCCCGATGAATTGTTCTATAATTCAGATAAAAGCGTTGTGACTTGCATTATGGTATTCACAGCACATAAACCACATCCAAAAGATAAAGAAACTTTCTTTGGGTATTTTAAAGATGATGGGTTTGAAAAAAGAAAAAAGTTAGGGCGTATAGATGTTCATAATACATGGAACAAGATAAAAAAAGAATGGCTGCTTTTATATCGTAATCGTAAAGAAGTTGTAGGGAAAAGTGTTATGCACCATGTTGAAGCTAAAGATGAATGGTGTGCAGAAGCATATATGGAAACAGATTATAGTCTTTTGAATCAAAAAGATTTTGAACGTACAGTGAAACAATATATAGCTTATAAATTCTTGAATTATGAAGAAACTTTCTGATTTATTTGATTGTTGGTATGGGGTAAATCTTGAATTGGTAAATTGCCAAGTAAGCAATAAAGGGATTCCTTTTGTTTCAAGAACAAGTAACAATAATGGAGTAGTTGCACGCGTAGAACTGATTCCCGGTATTGAGGCTAATCCGGCGCATACATTAAGTCTTGCAGGTGGAGGTAGCGTATTGTCTTGTTTTTATCAAGACGAAGAATATTATAGCGGACGTGATCTGTTTATATTGTCACCAAAGGAGACTATGACTAAAAATGAAATGTTGTTATATAGTTATATCATTGAGGCTAATAAATATAAGTATAATTACGGAAGACAAGCTAATAAAACATTCCGGGACTTAATGCTACCTGAATTGTCAGAGTTGAAAAATTTTAATTGGAATGACATAAATTCAGATTTTAAATTTGATAAAGCTCCAAAGAAAAAACAAAAGATTTCTTTGTCTATTGATAAATGGAAATGGTTCAAATTAGATTCTCTTTTTTCAATAGAAGCCGGGTGTTATTATTATCCAAATGAATATTCAAAAGGGGAAACACCTTATTGTTCTGCCTCTATTAGCAATAATGGAGTAGGAGAATTGATCAATCTTTTACCCGATTTTAGTGGGAATAAATTGATAATAGGGAAAATAAAATGTTCAACATTTTACCAGCCATTGCCTTTTTGTGCAACAAGTGACGTAAACATACTAACACCTAAATTTAAAATGTCTATATATATAGGATTATTTATTGCTACTGTCATTGAAAATAGCGAAGGATATAAATGGAATTACGGAAGACAATGTAGAATAAATGATACAAAAAATATAAAGATAAAACTCCCCGTAGATTCAAAAGGTGATCCCGACTGGCAATTTATGGAGGACTATATAAAGAGTTTGCCTTACTCATCTAATTTATAATAATAGCAGGGTGTTTTTAACCCCTGCTATCCAATAAAATGTATTCATGCGATACAAATGAGTGACAAGCCTAAAGTGGATAATTCCGATTTTTTTTATATGCTAATTAAAACCCTATACTCCGAAAGAACATTTGTAAGGTTAAGACCCTCATCAAAACCTTCGGTTCTTTTTTTCGATAGTGCAAATGTATCATTGGTTTTCGAATAATACAATAATTCTGTATGTAAAATATGTTAAACGAATCAAAATGGTTGGAGAATATCTCTTTATGAGGGTTGTTTGTCTCATTTTTGCATGGTAAAGGTATTAATTATCATTCGTTATTGAAAGGTCTACCACTTTTCTAGAGGCAGGTAAAAGTGTCATGAATGTGGTTGATTCTGTCATGACTCGGATTTTGTTTTTAGATTTACCATTTCGCTGGTAAATGTATCAGCTGAGATAGGTGAAACTATTGGTTCTCCCTTGAAGTTGGTGATTGCCTATGTTGATAGGTTTTCTGAATATTCATAATATAATGCCCCTTCTATGTCGTGTATAAAATATGTACGTGCATAAAACAGGCAAAAAAAGTGGCGCACACGCGGAACAATCCGGATGTACGCCTATGCATATAAAAAATTGAGGGTAAAATAAATCAAATGAAATATTTTATTGATGGACAACTCATTTAGAGAAGCTTGTTTTGAAAAGTTTCCGATACTATGAGTATTGATAATTAATGATTGTTTGCTATGAAACAAGCTGCATTCTATAATACCTTAATTTGGAACCGATAAGCCTCGTCTGAATCTCTGTCCATTATTTTTGTACAAAAATAAAATGTCTTTTTCTGTTCTACAATAATACGTGCGTAAAAGATGTTAAACGTGTCAATGTGTAGGTATTCGTGTCATGTTCTGATGGGGAAGAGTTTTTTGATGCCCTATTTTTAATTGCGTCTATCGGATGAAATTTGGATGCTGTCATGTTTTTGTAACGATTTTGTATGTTTAAAAATATATGATTATCATGATATTTTTTGAAAAATAGTTGGTGTTAAATATCTCGTAAGAAAAATATTTTTGCCATCTTTGTCGTTCAATGCTGACGATGAGTTTTGATTTATAGAAGGATATATAATAAATGCATATAAATATGAAGAAAAAATCTCTGTTCAAGAGGGTGAGTGGAGTATTGACAGGTGTTTTTTTCAGTACTTCATTTATCTTGGCTGCCAATGAAAACGGACAACTATTCGGAAGTGAGACATTGATTGTGGTGGTTGCTCTACTGCTTTTATTTGTCCCCCTGTTTCTTTATGTGAGAAAATTACATTCCAATATGAATGATCGCTCGGATCGGATCATCAAGGAAAACGCCGCACTTGAAAGTTTGAATAAAGAAATCAGCTCCCGAAACGAAGAAGTGAATACCCGCAATGAAGAACTTGATTCCCGGAATAAGTCGTTGGAAGGGCAAATCGAGCAACAGGAAGAAAGATACCTGTTTTTACGGGAGCAGAATGACGATTTGGCGAAAGCCAATAGTGATTTGGTCCGGAAGAATAACGAACTGGAGTTGGTGATCTCTACATTAAACAATAACAAGAAAGAGTTGGAGCAGCTCATCGTAACCAAGATTAAGGAAAACGACATGATCCAGCGTGAGGCTGCCGACAAGCTTGCCGAAGCGGAAAAACGCCTGAAAGACGCTGAAAGCATCAACGACAACTTCTTTATCGAGACGATCCACGAAATGCGCACCCCGCTTTCCTTAGTGTTGGGTTCTCTTGCCTTGGTGGTGCAGAACGACGATCCGGAGAAAGATATGTCTACCCAGTTGCTTTCCGCTTATCGTAATACACTTGCCATGCAGGACTTGGCGGACCAGTTGATCGGTACGCACCGTTCGAACGATGTCGCCAATTATTTGCGCATCGCCCGTTACGATATGGTCGAGATTGCCCGCCAGATCTGCGATATCTTTGTCGATTGGGTAGCCATGAACAACATCGATTTCCGTATCAACACGCAGACGCCCACCCTTTGGGTCTGGATGGACCGTCGCAAGATGGAGTTCGCTCTGCGTATGTTACTGTCGAATGCCTTCAAAAATACGTTTGTTTATGGGAAAGTGACACTCGATATATCTGTTGTAAATGAAAACGGAAAAGCCTACAGCGCACTGGTTGTGACAGACGAGGGGTTGGATGAAGACGAAAGTACACGCCGCGGCTTGAAGCAGATCATGGACATGGCTGATGCGATAGGCGGTATGTACCGAAGCGAGTCGGACAAGAACGGCACTTCCTACATAATCATGATCCCGCTTGGCAAGCAGCATCTGTTGGACCGTCGTGTCGAGTTTGTGGAACCCGAATCCGACCTGGTCAAACTGAATGCCCGCCAGAAAGAAGAGATCGCCGAACTGATCCATGTGATTCCGCAAAAGAAGGAAACCGGAAAGAAACTCCTTGTGATCGACGACAGCGACCAGATACGTTGGTTCCTGAAGCATGTCTTTAATAAGGAATACCAGATATTGGAAGCCCGCAATGGCCAGGATGGGATAAACGTCGCTTTGAAAGAAGAGCCGGACCTGATCCTTTGTGATGTCATGATGCCGGTGAAAGACGGCTACGAGACCTGCCGTGAGATCAAGAACGATCCCAAGATGGCGCAGACGCCTGTCGTGATGTTGACAGCCAAAGTCGAGAGCGAAGATGTGATTACCGGTATCGAAGCGGGTGCTGACGATTACATCACGAAACCTTTCGACGTGGAAATCCTGCGGAGCAAGATCAACAGCCTGATGAAGAAGCGCGACGATATGAAACGTTACTTCTCTAATTCTTCTGCTGCTTCGCACAATGAAGAAAACACGCTGTCGACCAACCCGTTCATGGATGCCGTTGTCAAAAACATAGAGAAACACCTCGATGACTCTACTTTTGAGGCAAAAGTGCTGGCAGACTCATTGAATATGAGTCTGCCAACCTTGTATAGGAAAATTAAACAATACTCAGATCTGAGTATCCTTGAACTGACACGCAACATAAGGCTGAAAAAAGCCGCCGAACTGCTTGCCAGCCAGCAATACTCCGTACAGGAAGTCGCCGAAATGGTGGGATTTAACGATACGGCTACATTCCGTAAACGTTTTACCGAGCAATACGGAGTTACACCTTCACAATACGGAATTCCAGCTTAAGGCTGGACATTCCGTCCTTCCGGACAATTAGTCGTACTATATTCCTCTCTTATTCTTGTTCTATAATAAGATGTAAGCACCATAAAAACTGAAAATATCTCAAAAATAGGTGCAAATAAATCAAAATAGTCACTTAGAGTTTTACCGATTATATTTGAGAGTCACGCCCCTAATGCGTCTTTACTTTTTCTCCCACCTTTGCAATGTCGAAAGACGATAACCCGAAACGATGAGACAGATAAAGATAATATTATAAATGGTATCAATAAATATAGTAAAGATAGTTAGCCGATGGGAAGTATAGGACAACATAAAACACAACAATCGTTCCGAACAACTCAGCAAGCTATAGGGTAAGAAAAATAAAGATCATTATATAAACGAATTTATTAACTTTTTAATTTTGAAAAATATGAAACTAAGAAATTTAATGTATGCAACAATGATTGCATGTGCGTTCGCTTCGTGTTCGAATGATGATGTGCCGACTCCGGATAACGGTAATCCTGATGCGCAGGGTGGGACAAGTTTGACCGTGAAGTTTGACAAAGCAGCTGATACAAAAGCATCTGGTGATATTACGTCTTTATCCATGTTGGTTTTTAATGTAGATGGCAAACTGGAAGTTGTCGGAACTAAAGTAAATACACCTGCTGTGGAAGGGGGAAGTGATGCCGTTGCTCATGCTAAATTGACTGCTGGTGTTAAAGAGGTGGCTTTGATTGCCAATTATACAGTACCAACAAATTTGATAGGAGAAACAAAAGAGGAGGTTTTTACTGCTTTAAATAAAACGTTTGATTCTGAATTGGAAGTTGGTGCAGCTCTTACAATGAACAGTAAAATCTATACTGGTGTGGTTGTTGCTGCTGAAAAGAAGAATGTATTTGGTTTCACAACTGTGCCTACTGGTTATGTAAATGTAGAAGGCTTGTCTGACAATGATTTGAAAAAACCGGTGAAATTGTATCGTAACGTGGCTAAAGTTGTGTTGAATAAAATTTCTGCGAAAATGACAACTGATGAAAATAAGCCTAAATATTCAGATCCTCAGTTGGATCTTAAAGAAATCTTTATTCTTCAGGGACATAAGAAAACTAATTTGATGGGTGAGGACTGGAAAGAATATGGATCTACAAATGTAGAAAATGAATGGTATAGTGCTTATGAGCATACGACTGATTGGCTTAACAAGGATGACAAGTATACGCTTGTTGATAATCCTACTGTCCCAGATGGGACTCCGTCTTGGATTAAAACAACTATCACTGGTACAGTTACAACTTCAAATGCTTATGAGACAGTAAACAGTTTTTATGTGTATGAAAATACAAATTTAACCAATAGAACACTGTTGGTTGTGAAAGGTGACTTCTCTTATAAAATCAATGATACTGATCGTAAAACAGAGAGCGATCGTTATTACACAATCGCTTTAGGTGAAAATTTCCAAGTGTCAGCTGGTGAAAGCAATGTCGCTTCTGAGCTTTTGACTCTGCGTGGAGTAACAGGAAATGATGGCAAATACAATGGTTTGTATCGTAACTTGCAGTATGATTTGACTTTGACAGTTACAGGACCGGGCTATCAGACTCCTGGTGGTGGTGGCGATCCTACAACGCTGGATGTACAGTGCGTGGTTGTTCCTTTCGGGTATGTTAGTCAAGATGTTGAAATCTAATCATCATTTATAAATATAGAAAATCCCCGGTCCTTAAAGGCTGGGGATTTTTAGTTTATAGAAAGGAGGTATTTATGGCATCTGTTGCACAAACCTATGCAAACCTATCAAAACGCCTGTGTGATAGGTTTATCTATTAATAAAGAGAGTGACACCTATTCTTAAAACACGCAAAGCTAAATACTTTTGTATTGTATAAATCAAAATAAGGGATAAATAGAAATTAATAAAATATACATATTTATGAAATTGAAGAGTTATTTTCTTTTGAGTATAGTGGTAGGGATGACATTTGCGTGTTCATCAGACGAGAACGTCCCGGAGGTGGAGGTTTTTACTCCGGATGCAACTTTGTCTTTGGCTGCTGTTGCAGATGGGAAAAGCTTGACTAAAGCCGGTGAAGGAGAGGGGGAAAATATTGATCAGGAAGATGCTATTAATAGTTTGCATGTGATGGTTTTTTATGCTGATGGAAACTTGCAAATTGATAAAGTGGTTGCAATCAATAGAGTGGAGGATTTGGATGTACAAAGCGGTGCTGTCAAAATTCTTGTATTAGCAAATGCTGGAACGCGGGAAAAACAATTTGGCACATTAAAGGAAGCATTAGTATATCAGAGGGCATTAGATAATGAGAATGAAAATAACGGATACTCTATGAGCAGTCGGTTAATCGAGGCTACGTTAGATGAGGGAAAGCATAATATTTTTGGTGAAATAAAAGATTTCTCCGGTCATATGCCGAATGTATCAAAGGACGGAAATAATATTAAACTGACACGCCACATTGCCCAAATCAACTTGAAATCAGTTTCTGTGAAATCTGATAATGGAAAAGCTTCTTTTGTCATTGACTCTGTCTTTATGGCAAATGTGAAAGGCTATTCTTTGATGGCGGCCAATTCCACTGAAGAATGGGGGATGGTGGAGAGCAAAGGAGCACCGGAAGGTAATTTCTTATGGTGGTACGGCCAATATGAAAATGAATATTGGAATGGTGAATACAAGACGATTGAGGATGGTTTGTTGAAGGCTGATTTGTTAGGCTTTAATGCTAATAAACGGAAAGTGACCTCTTCCTCTCCTTGGAAACCAGAAACAGGCCAACTCGCTTGTGGCAAATCATTTATCGTATATGAAAATATGGTTGATGCCGTCAAGCCCGGACAACGTACTTTGTTAGTGTTGAAGGGCACTTATACAGATGATAACGGCAGAGTAGAAGAGAACCGTTTTTATACGATCCCTGTCAATGCAATGGGGACGATGACAAATGCTGAAGGTGGTACACCTGACCACTCTTACGTCAAACGCAACTACCGTTACAACATCTCCCTCACCATTAATAGCAGTGGTTCCGACCGGCCGTATGATCCGGTGACTGAGGCTTGTATGGATGTGGCTGTTACGGTGGCTGACTGGGATGTGATTGAGCAAAATGAAGATTTGGATTAATAGGGTAAAATGAATGGGAATAAAAAACAAAACGTTATGAAATCAATATTGACAAAAAAGGTTTTATTTCTGGCACTTGTCGCAGTTACGGTCTTTGCCACCGGCTGTATCAAGGAAGACTTGGACGAGTGCTATAAGCTGACACTAAAGGTCGTGAACCACAAAGGTGATGATATCACGGCTTTGAGCGTTGTTTCGGAAGCCAAGCTCTTTATCTACGATAACAACTCGAAGCTGCTTGATACGCGCGATCTCAACGATGCCTTTATCAGAGGCAAAGAAACCATTGAGTTGAACTATCCCGAAAGTTCGAAACTGCATCTGATCGCATGGGGAAACCTCAAAGGACATCAGGACGTGAACGAGGCCACCAAGGCCGAAGACTTCGCCGTTTCTCTGAAGAGCGAAGGCGAGATCGCACAATCTCCCGACAGCATCTTTTTCGGCGATATCGATGTGACAGTACGCGGGAACGGTGTGGCTGGCGGAAACCAGGAAATCGTGCTCGAACCCAAAACCGGAACGGTCGAGATGAGAACGCTTAACCTTCAATATGCCCTGACGGCAAAAGGGCTGCGTGCAACCGATGAATGCGACTTCTATATGGACCGCACCTTGAACACGATCGACTATAAGGGCGAGTTGACCGGCGACAGCGTCTACTACAACCCCGAAGCCGACTGGAAAGACTCCGAATGGGAAACGACAGGACCGCAGGCGCTCTATTTAGGTCAGAATATGACCGGAAGCATACAGGTCGGTAACGACCGTTACGAAGTGAAGGAAGGAACTTTCGACGACGGTACGACAGGCCCGATCGAAATCCATCCGTTCCAGCGTACATTGGTACTATTCGCATGGGGCGAAGACGGCGCCTTCTTAGGCGCAAGGATCAAAGTGACTCCTTGGGGTGTTGTCGATGATAATATTGAATGGTAATAAGAAACGAATGCTAATATATAAAGACGAATGAGTATGTTACATAAAAATATAATAAAGCTGGCAGCCCTCCTTTGGTGTGTGCTGACAGTCGCTTCGTGTACCAACGAAGATTTCGATAAAGGCAACAACGGTCCGGATGTCCCCGAAGGTCTGCCGGTGACCTTGAAACTGAATATCGGCACCCCCGAAGTCCCGGTGGTGGAAACAAAATCCTTAGACAATGGCGCTACTTTCGGTGCGATCAATGACTTGGCGGTGTTAGTGTATGATGAGAAGGGGGAAAACCCGATCGTTACGTTTCATGATGTGGAAGGAGAGAATCAAACATCTGTAAACAATATGACTTTCGATGCCAAGACCGGCAAGCACAAGATCTATGTGTTGGCAAATGTCGGTTCTGAAGATGCTGCAAAAGAATATACAACGGAACAAGCTCTGTTATCCAAACAAATTGAATCTCAAGAACCGATGGGAACAGAAATGATGCTGGGGTTTGTCGCAAAAGATATGGAGACGAGCATAAATCTATATAACAGTGGCAATAACGAAGTGATTGATATAACAGGCGATGCTTCCTTTGCAGCAAAAGTCGTGCCGCCTTATTCAAAGATAACGTTCAAGATCACGAAGGATCTGCCGAGTGACAAACATGTTTATTTGGCCATAACAGAAGTCAATGTCCGTCATTTGCCTGTTAAATATAGTCTGCTCCCCTATGAAAAGTGGACGATGGACAATGGTGTATCGGGTGAAAGCATCATCTCTTTGTATGAAAATAAATCGGCAAAGCCGGAAGATGAAGTAGACGGATTAGCCACCGGCAGGGATTTTTATATGTATGAAAATTTGCAAGGTGAGAATAATATTAACAACGATGATCCATCATTAAAAACTCCTGTTGGTTTGGAGGTCCCGACAATAGGAGATGGCAAGATCGACTATACTGAGTGGTTTAAAAAATGGTCTTCCGTACCTTGTACTTATATAGAGGTGAAAGGGAATTACACGATTTTTACTTCTGAACCGGGTGTCAATCATGTCGGGGATGGCGAGATCAACTATCGTTTTTTCTTAGGTGAGAATAGTACATCGGATTTCAATATCAAACGCAATACTCATTATAATGTGACTTTGGCCTTTACCGGTTTGGCCGGCAAGAACGAATTGCAGTATGAATGGCGCGTACAAGCGGATCTGGAAAACTCGACGTTTTATCCGAAGGGAACATTGGTAATTGATGGGGCTCCTTCAACCATTGGCATCGTTCCTTTTTATGTGGTTAACAATAGTGGTAGTGCTGTAAACATGACTACTGATGGATACACAGGTTCTGATATGAAAGTTTTTTATGAAACTACAGAGTCTGGATATTGGACAAATGCTTCGACAGCAACTGTTGAAGTAAAGAATAATAATTATAGTAAATTGGGTGTTGCAAGTAATTATATTGGAATCATTGGAAGCCAAGGACATACAAGTATCTATGGAGAGAATAATGAATATAAGAATCAAAATACAAATACGGAAGTTAAGGAAGAAAGTGACAATTATACTTTAAGAGATCAAGTCGCTAACGGTACTATCTATAGGAAAAGAGATTTCAAATTGAATACTGGAGAAACTATTGAAGTACACGAATATCCATTGCTGTATTTAGGTGATTTGAGTAGTGGAATTGGGGCTGCTGGTTATTCTGCCTATTATGCACGAAGAGTTGATGGTGGATCTTATTCGGTTGGTGAGAGTTGGTTGAATCAGTGGGAAACAAAAAGTGGAAAAGTACAGTCTGTGCAAGATGCCAAGTTATTGTGCAATGATCAATATGGAACGATGAATATTGATTACATTCAGTCTGTTTCAGGAACTGCTTATATCATATCTCTGTTGCCAACCCAAGAGGATATTAAAAAGATTATTTACCATGAAAAGAAGTTCCAATTGAAAGATGAAGCTTATTGGACAAGAGATGCCGGTTTGGTAAGTGGAAAAACGGGTGAACGGACTACATCACGCGATGGTGGTTATGTTCGATGCGTTTATAAAAGTAAAGGTTTGCTGAAATAATATTATAGACTTATGAAACTATCAAACATATTCCTCTCGACCCTGGCAGTACTCCTATGCTGTACTGCCTGCTCCAAGGATGAAGAATCATTTAAGGGGAAGGATGCGGATGCTTCGTTGAGCATTGCGGTCAAGGCGGTGGGGTCGGCCGTAACGAAAGGGGTTCACCCGAATGATGAGAATGAGTTGGCCGGAGAGGCCAAAGTAAATAACCTTTCGGTGCTCGTTTTCGACGAAAGCGGTGCACAACTGATTGGCTATGGCTGGCAGGCAACCAACTCGGAAGGCGAGGCCTCTATCCTGAACGTGCCTGCTATGACCATGCGGGCGCAGATCGTGATCGTTTCCAATACGCCGGAAAATTCGCTTGCCGGTGTTACGAGCTATTCCGATTTCGAATCCAAGCTGGCACAACTTGCCGACCAGTCTCAGAGCAATCTGGTCATGAGCAGTCCGGTCATTACGACCCAAGCGCCTCTTGTTAAGGGATACAACTATCTGGGATACGCATCGATGGGCAGTGAAAATATCAACGGTATCGCCGAACCAGTCGAAATCACTCGTCTTGCCGCCCGTCTCGACTTGGTCAATGTCAAGACCGATTTTACAAAAACACTTCTGCGCAATCGTACAGTGAGAGTGGAAGAGGTCACGATATTGAACCAGAGTACGGCTTCACGTTTTTTCAGCCGTGATTATTGGGGAGTGGTGATGGCAACCGGACACCTCGGCAACAGCGATGCGACAGCATTGAACCGCGATATCGCCAACGGTTCTCCGATAAACGACACACCTTATGTGCACTACGTGATGGAAAACGATGGCTCTGAAGCCCCGACAGAAATACAGGTCAGAGCAACTTTGCTTGAAACGGACACGTATGAGGCGGAAACAAAAATATTCACCGCCGTAATCAACCGGAACGGTCTGGACAGAGGATATAATCACAACTACGTTAAACGCAACTATGTATATCGCCTGAATGTCACCTTCGGAGATACCAGCTTCGATGGCGACCACGAAAAAGATCCCAATATACCGATTCCGCCACGGCCGACTACCGGAGACCTGGATGTACAAGTCGAAGTGGTCAATTGGGGACAAGTGAGCCAGGATGTTGAAATCTGATGATGGCAACACATAGGGTAAATATTTAAAGTAGAACAAATTAAACGTATTATAATTATGAAATTAAGAAATTTATTTTTAGCCTCTTTGGCAGTTTGCACAATGGCATCCTGCTCAAAAGACGATGACGGAATATCCGGCCCGCAGGAGGTTGACGCTTATCTCTCTTTCGCCTCCACAACCGATG
>CEAH01032332.1_pt1 | contig 14349 bp, 7 predicted proteins | sample 557571 | NCBI WGS metagenome assembly CEAH01 (sample SAMEA3182092, study PRJEB8094) | gut metagenome | biome: human; feature: gut; material: Stool; isolation source: human stools | place: Canada | collected 2013-11-25
GACAAGTCGGCATCCCCACAAGCCAGTAGTGTAGAGAAGCCCACAATGGCATTTAGCGGCGTACGTATCTCGTGGCTCATATTAGCAAGAAATACGCTCTTCAACTCATCGCTACGTTGCGCTTTCTGCAAAGCCTCGTTCAATTTATTCTCCGTATCCTTGTATTTCTGCGTACTCATGCAAATACCGATGATACGGAACGGCAAATCCGTCAATTGCCCCACATAGGTAGATTGCGCCTCAAACCACTCCCACTTGCCGTCTCCCCTCCGTAGACGGTATTCCACTGGGCGTTCGTACAAATTACCATGCAACTGTAAAGCCAAAGCATCAAACACTCCCTTCCGGTCGTCCGGATGAATCAGAAATGCGAATTCCTCAGGCGTCAGCGTATAGTCACGCGTAGGAATCCCCAAATATTCAAAATAACGCGGTTCTATAATCATCAGATTATGTTCCATGTCGAAAGACCATTGAAATATCTGGGTGCGGCTCAGCGCAATATTCAGCAAATGCTTCTGTGTCCGTTCTTCCAACACATTCCTGAAATAGAGTACAATCCTCACCAATTGTCCATCTTCATGAATTCCCACCATAGCACCTTGTATCAGAAAACTGATACCACTCTTCAATTCACGTATAAAGCAATTGATATCTAAGGGAATAATCCGCACATCCCTCTCCCGAAGTTGCAGCAAAAGGTCTTCTAACACATTCTTTTTATCACATACCACTTCCAATAAGTCAGTGATACGCCGCCCTATCACATACTCATTCAAATGGAGTTCATTCATCACCTGCTGATTCAGACGCCAGATACAATCTTCCAAATCAATCATAATAATGCTGACGGGCCATGAGTTGAACAACTGCTCGGAGATGGCATTTATTATACGTACTTCTTGAGGAACATTCGGATTCATCAGAATTGTTTTATCATACAAGGAGCAAAGTTCGGGCTAAAATGCTTATGCCACAAACAAACCCTTATAAATCAATATTCCGTTTTAGCATGTATATATTCTATTATTCACAACTTTACCTTATTTAACAGAGACAAATTGAGCGTAATATTGATTTTAACTGTTATCTCTGTCATTTATACATTATTATCCCCCATTTTTGTGTCTTAAAATCTCCAACATGAATATATCCGAATTCAATATAAATGCCGAGTTCATTGCCTGCAATCATATCACAACCAATGAACTGAATCCGCTAGTGGAAAAGCCATACCACACCAAGGCCAGTATCTTCGCTCTATGCACCAAAGGAGTTCTGAAAACCATCATAAACCATACTCAATTCAGGGTTGAAGCTAACACCCTCCTAGTTATTCCTCCCGAGACCTTCGTACAATTGCTACACACGTCAGACGATGCTGAAATATATGTCGTCATATTTTCCCAACAACTTATCCAGAGTTCAGGGGCCGGCAAGGTCATGATGGATAAGTTTCACATTATAGGCAAACACTATATTTTTCCTCTATCGAAAACGGACTTCCAGCTTTATGCCGAGTTCATGACCTATTTGTCACACCTCTACCAAAGAACAGAAAGCCCCTCAAGTCTAGTTTCATTGCAAACTCTACTGACCTATCTGTTACAAGGTATATCCGAACTCTGTCCGGAACGCCCTAGAATAAAAGAGACTCCGGGCAGCAGGCATTTCAACCAATACCGCATTTTTATCCGATTGGTACACACAGACTATGTCCGGGAGCATCAAGTGTCCTATTATGCATTGAAAATGAATATGAGACCGGCAGCTCTTTGCCGCCTTGTCAAAAAGGAATCAGGACATACAGCCATGGAAATCATCAACAATACTATCATCATGGATGCCAAAGCACAACTTTGTACCGCCAACACTCCGATAAAGGATATAGCCGTGAGTCTAGGTTTTAATAATGCGGCCTTCTTCAACAAATTCTTTAAACGTCATACGGGAATACCTCCTCAGAAGTTCCGCACATCCTCAAAACAATAAAATCCACTCAAAACACAAAATGCGGATATTCTGCCATGAGAATACCCGCATTCCTCAATAAGAGAAGTCTGCCATCAATCTACCTTCTTAGCAATAAAAAACACATAACCGTAGAATTCCTTATATTTGCCGTATAGTTCATCCTCAATCATTTGGAGTGAGCTGAACTCTTCGGCAATTTTATTACCGGCATATTTCTTACGGAAAATCTCCTGGGCCGCAACCTTTGAAGCAAAGTAATGCTCTGTCCAGCAATTCTCCGGCAGAATGAATGTAGCAACGGGGAGATAACCCGCCTTGTACAACTTGGTCACCTGATTGGGAAGTGTATCCATTTCAGAGTAAGCGTCCATCCAGAAGTCATTGATTTCCGCAGGGCGTTCGTCCGTAAACCATGAACTCTCGGAGACGGCAATATACCCTCCCGGTTTCAGATACTTACGCCACTCCTTCAAGCCACGTTCAAAGCCAATGTTATAGATAGCACCTTCACACCAAATCATATCCAGCTCCTCCTCACCGAAAGGAAGGGCATCCATTGAACCGACAATTCCTTTTACTCTGTCCTGCAAGCCTAACTGCCTTGCATTACGGTTGAAGATATCAATAAAGCCGGGAAAAAGGTCAATTCCTGTAATCCGCCCCGGCACATGGCCAGCTACTACCATTGTCTGGCCACCCGTTCCACAGCCGATATCGGCAATAAAGGATTCATCGGTAAGACCGTCTACAAAGCTCAATGCCTTCAACGTCGCTTCAGGACTGCCAGGGCCTTGTCGTTCCATATTGGAGAAAAAGTCACAGATTAAATTAAGTTCGAAATCGTGGATAGTTTTATTTTCGTTACTCATTTTCTTACTATATTTTGCATATACGGAAAGTATCACAATACCTTCAGCATAATATGCGGATTAAACTTGAATTATAACAATAAAAAAACACTCTCGAAAGAAGTTATCCGAGAGTAAACGAAGGGGGGACAATCTGTGCAGGGAACACAGATTGTTTACAAAACCAAATCCAATTTAAATGTCTTTGTCATACTGCAAAGATAAGCAATATTTTATTTAATCAAAGATTTTACGGTTAATAAAGATTTTCCCTTGCACCGGGCGCATGCTGAAGAACCGCACCTACCACCTGGCAAGTATCCAGTTCCTTACAGTCGCCGCAAGTATTGAAACCTTTTTCGTACACACATTTGCGGATAGCACAATAATCGCTGCAATAGGCAAACTTCACCCCGTCTGCACGGCACCCCATACAATGGATGGTTTCCGGCGTAATTTCCGGCGTATTGTTCAGCACACTCCACTCTTTGGCAGTTTTCTCTCTCAGCTCATCGTCATTATTGACAGTGGCTATACGGGCGGCGCAATTTTCGCAATCCAACCCGCAACATGCAATTAATTGTTTCATCACTTGGTTATAACGATTTATGTTTGAGGATATAATGCCCCTTTTCCCGCACATCGATTCAGTAAGCCCAAAACTCACCCCATACCTTGGAACAGACACTCATTTACCGACAGTCCTCAGCGCTTTCTTAACGATATACTTGGTCTCTTTCGTTTCACTTTCCCAACGCCTGCAAAGCTTCCTTACAAATCCGGATTGCGTCTTACTTGCATCATTTAACCAATTCCCTACGCTGTTCCGGACATACTTGGAGTAATCTGATTTCAAAGGTTCCAATATCGGTAAGCCCAATGCAGGGTTCTGTTCCAACATTTCAGTATGCTTGCACCAGACACCTCGTGAACAGAAAACAGAAGAACAAATATAGCTCTGGCAAACGCCTTCCCCATATTTGTCCTTTTGTTCTTTTACCCAAATAAATTAATGCGAATCAAGTTATCCTTCCGTCTTACTTTAGAACAGCTTCGCAGGATACTCACCCGCATCCACCAAAGCCTGAATCTTGTCGACTACACTCTGACGGTCTTCGGGATAAGTCACACCGAACCACTTGCTGGTTGTATCGAGCACTTCGCAGGTAGCAGTGCCATTGTTAATCAGCTTATCCACCATCAGCGGGATGAAGAATTCGCTTTTCAGATTCTCCATATTCTTCGGGTCGCTCAGGAAGCTCTTGAAAAACTCTGCACTGTAAGCAAAGTAATCGGGAGTAAAGCCCCAGAAGTTCATGCTGACCGGAGTCGTCTCGGGAGTGGCAGTCCATTCACCGTTATCATCGATGTACTTCACCTCGCCGTCCATACGCTGAATCTTGGTACGCTCTACTACAGAAGTCAACAAGTTGTTTGCATCCGTTCCGCACAAACCACGGGATACGGTACCGCTTTCGCTCAATGTATTACCGATGCGGAAGCCTACCATGGAATATACATTTTTGGAACCTTCGGGAAGGGCTGCAAGAAATTTGCCCATTACCTGGAAGGAATCACGACCGTAGAAATCGTCGCAGTTGATAACAGCAAACGGTTCCTTTATTACATCGGCACCCATCATTACAGCATGGTTGGTTCCCCAAGGTTTGGTACGGCCTTCGGGGCAGGTGAAGCCTTCGGGAAGGTCATCGATGGACTGGAATACCAGTTCGCAGGGGATATGGCCTTCGTATTTGGAAATAATCTTGTCGCGGAAATCCTGCTCAAAATCTTTACGAATTACGAAAACGAGCTTTCCAAAACCGGCATTGATGGCATCGTAAATAGAATAATCCATGATAGTTTCGCCATTCGGGCCTAGTCCGTCCAATTGTTTCAAGCCACCATAACGGCTGCCCATGCCGGCTGCCAATAAGAATAAAGTTGGTTTCATATTTAGTTATTATTTAAAAAGGTTAGTATATCACAGTTGATAACGGCTGCAAATGTACAAAAATTTATGGCTGACAGAAGGGAGTTTTAGTTCATTCTTTACCACTATCCGTTCAAAAAGGTACATTTAGAACGGATAACCGATGGCAAAATGCAACGCCATGCTGTCCTTGAACTTGGGAATATTATAATACCCCGACTTCCCGGTATCATACGGATCATGCAGCCCGATACCCAAGTCCAGACGAAAAACAAGAAAGTCCAAATCGTAACGCAAGCCAAATCCCGTGCCCAAAGCAATCTGTTTCGGGAAATTCTTCAACGTAAATTCACCATTCGGGCGGTTTTCATCTTTACGCATCAGCCATACATTGCCGGCATCCAGAAACACCGCTCCATGCAAGTCGGCAATCATACGGAAGCGATACTCGATATTGGCTTCTATGCGAATATCACCCACGTGGTTGATATAGGTATATTTCCTATCCGTCTCGGGAGGATAGCCGCCCGGACCTATACTGCGTGCAGAAAAGGCGCGCACACTGTTGGCACCGCCGATATAGAACTGTTCCGTATAAGGTGCGGTCGTAGCGTTGCCATACGACCATATCACCCCTCCGGCAATACGCGAGGCTATCATCTGGTTCTTGTCTATCCGGTAATGGTACCTGAATTCCGAGTTCAGCTTCAAGAACTGTGCAAAAGGTACCCCGAAAAGCTTCTTTCCTTCCTCACTGAACGGCTTGCCGAAAATACGGTAGACGGCAGAAGTCAGGTTACCGGCCGACGCAACGGTGGTCTGCCACCAGATGGGGTTACGCTTGCCGCGCACGGAAGCGTTGTCATAAGTATAGGTGTACTCCATGGCAGGAATGAACTGGTCGCGCAAACTAACGTAGAGTGCCGGATTCTCGGCACGCAACGTATCGAAAGCGGCAGTAGGATTGCGCAGTACATTGAATGTCAACCGGAAAGGAGTTATACTGTGCCTGGAAGTCGATTTGGGCTGGAAGTCATAAGTGACATTACCGCCAAAAGCCAACAGCTTATAATACTTGGCACGGTTCATCTGGTCGGCATATAAACGGAAAGTCGTTGTAGCCGGGAAGTCATACTCACGGTCGCCCATCCTAGGAAACACCACGCGCGGAAAGATAAGCGAAGTGGAGATACCCAGTTCATAACTGTTCATCAAGGAAGAACTTGCCTTGCCCGTCTGCCATTCGTACGAACCGTTCAACTTCACATTCCAGCTTTCACCGCCACCGAAGACATTGTTCTTCGTCACCGTAAAAGCGGCACCCGGTCCCGTCTGGTTATTGCTCTTCATGGTGACATTAAAATCCAACTCCGCATCGTAGGGTTTATCGAGCGCGGCAATGACCCTCACATCCAATGTATCAGACACAAACGCCGTATCACGCGGTATATACTGCATCTCCGCATAACGGAAAATACCGACGCTTGCCAGACGCTCCTGAATACGGGTCTGACGGTACAAACTATACAAACTCTGCATAGAACGCTGGCGGGCAATACCTGCGCTGTCCTGTATCTGACGTTTCCGCCGATAACCTTGATAGTTCAACCAACGGTAAAGCATGTTGGGACGTACCGGAGGTTTGTTGTAGTAATGTATGGTCAAGCCTTTGTAATCCATGCTGTCATTGGGTTCCTGCCCCTGCTTTCCAAGAAGATAGACGGATTTACGCCCCACACGGAACTGCTTCTCGGCTACCTTTGGCATACCGGGAACGGGAATCAAGCGCATCTGGACATGCCCATTGGGAACCATCATGGTATCGGCCTGATAGGTTAGGTAGTCGGGACGGAAATAATAACAGCCCACATTACGCAGCAGGGTACTGATACGGGTACGCTCCCCATCCAAATCAGCCACATTGAATTGTTCTCCCGAACTGATAAGGGAACGTCGGCGTCCCAGCTCCATAATGCGAGTGGTACGCTCGCTGAAACCACGATAATATACCGTATCTATAAAGTAGGGGTTACGCATGTTCACCGTATATTGCAACTTTGCCTTCAGCGAGTCCTTCGGGTCGATAAATGTCTTGTAGCTGACGCTTCCGTTGAAATAGCCATAATCGCGCAGCAAGTTAACCGCCGCCTTCTGGCGTATATCGGGATTCACCGTAGACATAAGCACCGGAGTGGCGGCAAATTTATTGAATATCCACTTTCCGAATCCCTTCTCATACTTCTGGAAACCATTGTAAATCCACAGTCCGAAAGGAAAGGGATAGCGGATAGTAGAGCTTCCCAGCAACGAATTGTTCGGTGCCGTAGCAAGGGCGGCTTCCACCTCTTCCATAGCAATCTCACCAACAGACGTTTCACTGCGGTTCAATACAATCATCGGCTTTTGGCCGGTATAGAGTATCTCCCCCTCGGGCAAGTGCTTCGTGGTGGAGCAACCTGCCAGAAATATCAATCCTGCAATATATAATATCAGTCGTTTCATATCACATTCCTACTTTTTCATATCGCTGTTTTCAGCCTCCGGTTTTATCTTTTTCTTCCTGAAGATGAAGAGTTCACTCAATCGGTCCATCTTCCGGCGCAGCACAAGGCCGACACCCGTTTCGGTTATCTCACCGTCGAGTATGCTTTCGTAGTTTTTATTATGGAATACACGGACATATCGAGTACCCGACGCATCAAGACGGTATTCCAGCGATATATTGTCAATGAATGATTCCGCATCGTTCGTGGCATTGGCCCCGGTGGACACTTTTCCACCGATGACTATCTGTACGCGGTCGTTGAAGAAACGCTGGGAATAACGAAAACTGAAGTCTTTCTGCGTGTCACCCGTTTCAGCAGAGGTACGGTCTTCCACACCTACACTGATATTGGCCCCTTTTATACCTCCCGCCAAGGAGTTTATCTGGCTCTGAAGCACTGAGTTCAAGGCGGCTCCCATTGACAAACCTCCTCCTTTGGCACCACTGTTCAGGTAAATACCCGTGGCAAGCATGGCAATGGCCTGCTTGCTACGCTCTTCTGCACCCATTGCCTGCAGCTCATTCTCTACTGCGGCATCTTCGGGCGCCGAAATATCGAATATCAAATCGGGAGCGTCAAGCCTGTTCTTGATGGAAATGGAAACATCGAAGTTCACCATGCGCGAACCGTCCCCGTCACCGTCGGCCACAGAAGCACGCATACGTTCCGTAGCCTTTAGGCTTAGCGTAGGATTCATAATATTCCCTCGCCAATCCACATAACTGCCGGGATTGAACTGAAACTCCTTCAAGGGGATGATAGGCAGCGAATATTTCATGACGCCACCCGAAAGGGTATAGCGTCCGGTAAGGCTCATATCCCCTTGGGGAGTATACTGCATATTCAAATCACCGCCACCTTCCAGTTCGATGTATTTGCTGCGGTCGGGACTCAAGTCGGCACGAAGACGGACAGCATCGTCAATATGGACGGACATATACATTTCCAATCCTCCCAACGACATGGCAGGAACTTCATCCGCCTTTACCGACGTCGTATCGGTGAATGAGGTAAAGGTAACCAGCCCACTGAGACGGTCTTCCACCGTTAAAGGGGAATCGGTCAACACGTAGGTTACGTTGGTATTGCCCAGCAGATTCATGTTTCCACGCATCGTGAGCCCGTCAAGCGGTCCCTTCACCGTGGCATGCAAGTCAACGAACACCTTTCCATATACCAGACTTTCGCGGGTACGCGGTGCATCCAGCAACGTATAGTTCTCTGCCAGCAGATTGAGGTTGGCAGTAGGACGCTCCATATTCCGGAAATCAACCTTACCGTCAATCGTAAACGGATTCTTGCTGGTGGTATAAATGGCAAACTTATCGAATATCAACTGATTGTCCTTTATCTGTACCGGACGGTTGTCGAACCAGTAACGTGCTCCCGCCTGGCGTGCATAGACAGACACACTGTCCAAAACAATATCACCATGCATTTGAGGCTTGTCCAGCGAACCATAAATATAAAGCCCTCCATCAATATCTCCGGTAAAGGCCACCATTTGGTCAGGGATGAATGCATTGGCCATCTTCAATGGGAAATGCTCGAAACGAGTGGACACTTCCAGAGTATCCTTTCCGTTTTTCTGCGTCAAGATACCGTCGGCGATCATCACTTCTTCGTTATCATGTGTAAAATAGGTATTCAAATAGTGCGTATTCTTGTCGCCCGGCAACCAGGTAGCCCCCAGACCTATATCTCCAACCGGTTGGCGTTCGTAGGTCAGTTTCTCTACATTGGCTTCGGCGGACACCTGCAGGGAAGTGGCAGTCTGTATATAATTTGCTTCGGCGGAGAACAATCCCGTAAGCCGAGGCATATAAGGAAGTACCTCCGTAAGTTCATCCAGGCGCAATCGGCTCAATTCTACGTTTATATTCTGCAAGGAAAGGGTATCATTCTTGTCGGATTGCATACGGAAACACAGACCATCGTCGCTGTCCATATCAATATTGGCATAGACGCGCATATTCTTATGCAGATAAATCCAGTTACTATTGTCCGCAAAGTGGAATTTACGGAAAGCGATAATCGGCTCGGCAGGAATAAGGTTCAGCAGCACACCATCACCGCGACCATGTCCTTCGGTCAACGGACGGGCGTTAATACCGAACAGCACACCGGTCTGCCCTTTTCCATCCACATAATCCACAGTCAGCTCCGCATCTTCATTACGGACTTCACCCGTCAGTGTACTGCGGAACACAAACTGCGGGTTCTTGGGACCGTTTATGACACCACCTTGCAACTTCATGCGGGCAGTATCCTGCTTTACTGTAAAAAATATTGTATCGAGCTGCAAGGAGTCCATGCGCAATCCGTGAACAGCTGTACGCCCATTGATGCCGACTTGCGGAGTAAATCCGAAGCTCAGTTTGAAATCATTATAGGAAATACCCTTTGCAGCCAGGAAATAGCTGACGGGATTCTGGTTACCGGCTTCCAGATGCATGCCTGCTGAAGGAAGGACTTGGCGCAAAGCGGCATGGTCCAAACGCCGTTCATCAATCTGCTTTGTCAGGATAGAGACAAATTTATCCGACTGTTCCATCAACTTCTTCAACGTGCTATGAGCGCGGAAACGCAGATTCAAGTCACCGGCATCAAGCCTCAACTCGAGAGAATCATGACGTGCCTCCGCTCCCATTGTAAAGGCAAATGGGTGTTTCAACGGTCGGGGCACCAACCCCAGCTTGTGCAGATTCACCTCTTCCACATTCAAATCCAAAGCGCCATCCAGATAGCTGCGGTCAAGACGCATATCTGCATTTCCCTGCATCTTGAGAAGAACATTATCGCTGGCAAGACGGACAGTAGCAACGGATGACTTGAGTCCGGCATGCACATCCACACCGGAAATGTCCCAATGGCCATACTGTAGTTTTTCCAAGGAGGCATTCAAAGCAGCCACAGTCTTTCGTGATGCCACATCCACCCCTTGTCCCTTAGCGGACATCTTTACCGTAAGAGTATAAATAGAGTCCTTGGGCAGGAAGTGATGCACCTGCAAGTTGTTGATGGCAAGGTCGGCATGGTAGGCTTCCGTAGCAAGATTATAGGCGGCATCCAGATTCAAGGCGCCTTCCTTCTCCTGCAGTTTCAGGGCGGCAGTGCACTGCGCCCCCTCCATACCGACACGTGCCGCAAGGTGCATACTGTCCGGCACGATGACGGAGCCATCGGGAGCAATGTCAGCTAGTCCGGTCAGGAAGTTCAAGTTCTGCGTATGCATCTCGAAGTCCATGTTTCCATTGCGTTTCACACTGTCGGCCAGGTTCCAGAATTCTCCTCCCCCACTCAACGAAAAGGCTCCGGGCAGCTCAGCCGTAAAACGAGAAATCTGCATCTGCTTCAGGTTTCCTTCCGTACCGGCATGAATCACCAACGGACGGAACGGATAGGCTTCCTTGAAAGTTTCCGGCAGGCCACCGGCAAAAAGCAGTACATCCTGTTTGCCGATACGGGCATTGAAACGGGCTGTCAAACGGCCGGTGGTAGGTATATTTATCAGTTCCCAGTAAGTCTGTGCCGTAAGATTCATCTCACTATGAGGTGTCAGCAACTTCAAAGAAGGGATACGGATAACGGTAGAGTCGGCAAACAACCGCCCGGTCAGGGAAGTTACACTCAAACCGGAACGCTCATACATGGAAAATTCCCGGATAACGGCATTCATATCTCTACCGTAGTACATCACAGAATCAATGCCCATACGAATGTCGTGAAGAGCAATGTGCGAGGGGTCGAAACCTATCGCACTCCCCGGGCCGCCGGTATCATAATTGACAGAAGTTCCAGTCAGCAGGAATTTTCTCCAGCCATAGAACTGGTGTTTCAGGTCGGCAGCAGCGTCCGCAATCTCAGCATCTCCTATATGGGCTTTCAGCCCCATGGAGTCCAATGGCATCTGTAAATCGACCGAGACGTTCTTCAACTTCAGAGTATGGAGTGTGACTTTCCAGTTTAACGCAGTGTCAGTAGTGTCCTTGGGAGTCTCAGTGGTATCTGCAAGCATCACCTGCACATGGGTATCGCTCAATTCTATATTATTGAGAATAGCATCTTCTTTTGTAAGGTCTATGCCATGGCTTTCGAAAAAGAAATGCCCCAGTACCCCTTTGATGCACATACCTTCCATTAAATTGGAGGAGTTGACAGCAACTTGTTTCAAGGTAATGTCATCCACCTCCACTTTCCCTTTGAGTAAAGGCCATGCCTGTACCCGTACGTTCAAACTTCCAAGATTCAGCAAGGTATCGGGATGCTGCACATCAACAGCACTGTCGGCAGGCTGTACCACCAATACACCGCGGACCAACAAATTCAAAGGAAAGCGAAGGTCAATCCGCTCCACGGATATGTCCATACCCGTAGCATCTGATGCAATTGCTGTAGCCTGCTTCCGTATCAAATTCTGTACGGGAGGCACATAGAGCAGTATCATCAATATTATAAACAGTATAATAGGAGTAAGCAGCACCCACAGTGCTATTCTCAACCATTTTCTTCTCATCGGAACGTCAATCTTTCATCGTATTTAAAAGTCCTACAAAGTAAACAATTTCTTTCGACATTTGGTTCCCGATAGAGAAAAATCATGTATTCTTCTCTGTTCCCCCATTACGGAAAAGCTGTTGCCTGAGTAATGACATCCTCTATCAAAACGAGGGCGGCAAGGGCGTGTTCTTTCAACTCTCCGGTAAAAGGCACTCCATGAGAAGTTTCCAACAGTTTCAGCAATGCAACCAGTTCCGTAGCTCCAATCAACGTAAAGAGGGGAATCATTTTGTGGGAGACAGCAGCCATCTCGTCCACATCCTCATTCTCCACAGCCTTCTGCAAACGCTCCGCATTGAGACGGGTTTCAGCCACAAAACTTTCCAGAATGGACTTTGCAGCCTCGGGGTCATCGACCGAAAAAACGGTGAGCGAAGAGAATTTATACCCCGGGCAAGCCGAAGCTTCCGAAACTTCCGTAACCTCCTTCCCTTTGTCCTCCACATTCAATTCATGCAGCAATTCACTGACGGTAAACGGCTTATGCAGGCATCCGGCAAAGCCATGCGCCGTAAATTCCTCACGCTGCATGTCACTGCGAGCAGTGACAGCAATCACCGGAACAGACTGTGCCTGCGGTATGTTCGAAGCACGCAGCAGTTTCAGTAAATCAAAACCATTAATAGCAGGCATCTGCACATCAGTAAGCAGAACATCAAAGGTTGCAGTGCGCAAGGCATCCAGCAGTTCATCCAGTTGTAAACAAGAGACAGAATTTATACCACTCTGCTGAAGCATGGCGGCAGTAAGGGTAAGCTGAATACGGTCATCATCAATAAGGAGGACATTCTTCAGTGAAGAATGAGGAACGGGGAATGAAGAATTGCCATTCGGCGTGGTAACACATCCCGATTCTTCATCCTTCATTCTCCGTCCTTCACTCCTTACGGGATAGATAGGAATATATATGGTGAAAGTGCTTCCCTTGCCTGGCACACTGTCTACATCAATCGTGCCTTCAAGCAACTGTACCAGCATACGGACGATGGAAAGTCCGAGTCCGAACCCCTCTTTACCCTGAGCACCCGGTAAGCGGGTAAACTCCTGGAAGATACGCTCACGGTCGGCAGGTTCCATACCTCTACCCGTATCAGCAATGGCAACTACCAGTCGACGGTCCTCGTAACGGGCAGTCATGGTAATACTGCCTTGGTCCGTAAACTTCACGGCATTGGACAGCAAATTGTTGATAATCTGGCGCAGACGCAAAGGGTCGCAAATATAGGTACCGTCCAGCTCCGGGGCAGTGTCGCAATGAAGCGCCAGCCCTTTGGCAGCCGTAAGCGGTTCAAAACTGACGTGTATCTCTTCAAGCAGGCGGGAAGGATGAAAGGTGACCCGGTTGACTTCGGCCTTGTTCAAATCAAGACGATGGAAGTCGAGCAAATCAACGACCAACTTCAGCAGATGCTCCGATGAGGTTTTCATATTGTCCAGATAGAACCGCTGGCGCTCATCCACCGTCAGACGGGAAAGCAAGTCGGCATAGCCCATGATAGAACCGAGCGGAGCTTTGAAATCATGGGTAATGGCAAGCATCAGTTTTTCACGGACAGCAAGTAAATCTTCGGCACGACGGCGGGCCTCTTCCAACTCACGGCGGTACCGGTTGCTTCGGGTTATGTCGCGGCCGATGATAATAAGAAAAAAAGCGGAAAGCAACACCGCACCTACGGCAATACCACTGATAATCTTGGCCGAACGGCGTCGGACCGCCTGTTGATACTCGGCTTCCGTCCGTGCACGCAGCAGAGTTTCCGTCTCGTAATCTTTCAGCAAGCTGTCAATACGAGCGGTCAGCATATGGTCCAAGCGTTGCAGATAGCGTTTACGTCGTTGTATAACAGTGTTTACAGCTTTTTTCTGCTGGGCCACAGCACGCAGTTTCTCATGCAAAGAATCGGCCGGATTATAAGGTTCAATCACCGTATCCGTCGCAAATTCGAGGGAGGTCTTTACCTGGATAGCCGTATCTTTCTTTGGGGGGACAAACACTTCACCCAAACGACGGAAAAAACCCTTCTTTCGAGGGCGTGTCACGACGGTATCCCGATGTGTAATGATACGGTGCTGCACACGTTGCTGGGTCACTACCGAGTCCTGCTGGGCAATTATCTGCTCAATGTCACTGGTAGATACCATGCTGTCATTCGCCTCACTCAGCGTACGCAGCATTCTTATCGTATTGGTATCCTTCTCGCGTATCAAAGCTAGTACGCTGTCTGTCCATTGTACATCGCGGTCATCGGTAAGAATAAGGTTCTCCATCTCCCGGTGTACGAAGAACAAGGAAAAAAACAATACCGCCAGCAACAAAGTGTAGCCTACGGCAATCTTTACTTTGGAGACACTGTTCATATTATCAAATCCTTTCCCTGGTCTGTCTACGGAATCTCAGCCACAGCATCACCCCTGCACTGGTCAGTCCAAACGGGAAAGCCATCCAGACCCCCGTCAGTCCCCAGCCGAAGATGAAACCGCAGAGGTA
>CEAH01048435.1_pt1 | contig 14141 bp, 10 predicted proteins | sample 557571 | NCBI WGS metagenome assembly CEAH01 (sample SAMEA3182092, study PRJEB8094) | gut metagenome | biome: human; feature: gut; material: Stool; isolation source: human stools | place: Canada | collected 2013-11-25
GCCGGGTACACCATCGTTGGTGTTGCCGCCGAGCATGGCTCTGGATTGACCCTTGACCGTCCGGCTCTGCAAGAGCTGACGGAGGCCGTTCTTGCCGGAAAGGTGGATGTAGTGCTGGTAAACAGCCTTGACCGCTTGGGGCGGGATTGGGGCATGACAAAGCAATACATCGACCTGCTGACCGAGCACAAGGTCAAGCTGCTGTGCGTGCGGGAACGGATGATGATCGACAGCTCCAGCTTTTCACCATTCTTCACATAAAAAAGCAGAGTGTCCATTACAGGATACTCAGATCCTATAAGGACACTCTGCATGGTCCGAGTGACAGGATTCGAACCTGCGGCATCCTGCTCCCAAACTTTTGAATAAAAATTTTTCTATTTTTTCCGACGCTTTATAGCCGCTTTTGCTTTATTATGGATGCTCTTCGCAACTCTTGACTCCACTGTTTCCGCACACTCCACGGCTGTCTGTAGTCAAACATGTGGTCAAAAACCGCTTTCTGAACACCCTCGTGACGGGGGACAGAAAGCGGTTTTTATAGTTTTACCGGAATGCTGCGGACGGATGATTCGTCGCTCCGGTTTGCCGCATTGCACCTCTGATGGGGAGGTTAAGCAAGTCCTTTATACAGGGATAGGCGGTGCAGAATTTGCGTCGCTATAGACAAAGAATACCTTCACGCATTTGCCTTCTGGAGATAAAACTCACTCTCCGCAACTCGTGTCACAAAATCATATTCCAGCCGTGTTGCCTTTGAGGGGGAAATATTGTAACGCTTAAACACAGAGCGAAAATATGCAAAGAACTCCCGGTCTTCCTCTGCCATCGGTGCAACCCAGCCATTTTCGGCACCATGGGCTTCGATTTTCTCCAACTCTGCCATACGTTCTTTATCCATGTCAGTTGCCCCTTTCGGTGAACCTTCGCATACTCCCAGCGGAAATCGTTTTGGGCTGCCTAAATTGTAACTCCAAGGACAAGATTGTGCAAGAGATTCCTGAGAAGGTGGCAGTGCAAGGCGTGAGGTGTCATAGACAAGGAACACCAGTAACAGCCATTGCATTCCCTTAATTCGGGTAGCACTTTAAGGGAAAGCGCACCAGAAGTAAGGGAAAGTATCTGCACCCTGCGAGTAAAACGCTGTTGACTTTCATCATAATTTCATAATTGATATTTTCTGATTGGAACTCAAAATATGATGACGTTCATCATAGCGGGATGAGAATTCTTGATGTTGTAAAAACGCTATATCGGTGATATAATAAGTTCAATTATCTGGTAAAGGAGAGTTGCAGATGCCGTTCAGTTCCGAAATTAAGAATTTCAGATTGTCTTGTCTGATGAATCAAACAGAATTCGGCAACGCTCTCGGTGTTTCTTTTACGACCGTGAATCGTTGGGAAAACGGAAAGGCCCGCCCCAACATCAAAGCGATGAAAGCCCTGAAACAGTACTGTGGGGAGCGCGGTCTCCCCTATGAGCCACTTGAAAAAAGCTGGCGTGAGAATAGAATTCAGGAGGGTGCGGTATGATCGACTTCAGTAATCTTGAAAAATATCGGGAGAACAACCGCATCGAGGCCAAGAAAGCCCTTGGCGGACTGCCCAGGAGCGTTTGGGAAACCTATTCCGCCTTTGCCAATACCCACGGTGGCATTATCCTACTGGGAGTGGAGGAATGGGCAGACAAATCCCTGCACACGGTGGATCTGCCCGATCCGGACAGACTCATCAAGGAGTTCTGGGACATCGCCAATAATCCCAACAAGACCAGCGTAAATGTGTTGTCATCCAAAGATGTATTCGTCCAAGAGGTCGACGGCAACCATATCGTGGTCATCAATGTCCCCCGTGCCGAGCGCTCCTATAAACCGGTGTATGTGGACGGCAACCCGCTCTGCACCTACCGACGTAACGGTGAGGGCGACTATCGCTGCACCAAGGAGGAGTATCAGGCTATGGTGCGTGATGCATCGGTAAAGACGCAGGATATGCTGGTTCTGAACGAGATGGACTTGACAGTGTTCAATCAGGAGAGCGTCCGCAGCTATCGCCAGAGGATGCGCCTTTCCCGCCCCGGTCATGTATGGGAGGCGCTGGAGGATGAAGATTTCCTCCTGAAACTGGGTGCCGTGGGCATCGGTTCTGATGGGAAGAAGCATCCCACCTCCGCAGGACTTCTCATGTTCGGCAACGAGTATGATATTGTGCGTGAATTCAATGCTTACTTTCTGGATTATCAGGAGCAGTATGATGCCGACACCCGCTGGACAGACCGGATCATTTCCTCCTCCGGCGACTGGAGCGGCAATGTGTACGACTTCTATTTCCGCGTCTATAACAAGCTGATTCAGGACATCAAGGTGCCGTTTAAAATGGATGGTGGCACCAGAGTGGATGATACCCCTGTGCATCAGGCACTCCGGGAAGCATTGGCAAATTGCCTGGTTCATGCCGATTATTATGGTCGGCAGGGGCTGGTAGTTATCAAAAAGCGGGATTCCATCACCATGGCCAATCCCGGCGGCTTCCGTATCGAGGTAGACGCGGCGAAAAGCGGCGGCGTATCCGACCCGCGGAACGGTGCGATGCTGAAAATGTTCAACCTGATTGATATCGGTGAGCGCTCTGGCAGCGGTATCCCCCTCATTTTTGGTGCCTGGCGGGAACAGGGCTGGGCAGCGCCGGCGATTTCCGAAAGCATTGATCCTGACCGGATTATGTTGTCTCTTGCATTTAAGAAAAGCGACGATAAAAAAGTGACGATAAAAAGTGACGATAAAAAAACGGCGATAAAAACAGCACGGCAAAAGAATGAAATTATCACTTACCTGACAGATCATATCTCGGCCAGGAGTGCTGATATTGCAGAACTGCTGGGTGTTAAGAGTACAAGAGCCAAGAAACTTCTCTCAGAACTGACTACGGAAGGAATTGTTGTAGCTGAAGGCGGAAATCGAAACCGGACCTATAAGCTGAGAGCGTAAGGAGGGTGACAGATGCCAATTCCAAAATATGATGAGATGTATCGTGCCTTCCTTGATTGTTTGGCAGATGGCCAGCTGCACAGATCAAAAGAGGTAAAAGATACGGTTGCAGGTGTTTTCTCGGTGTCCGAAAAGGAACGGACTGAGATGCTGCCAAGCGGGAAGCAGCTTTTTGATAACCGTATTGGTTGGACAAGGACTTACCTGAAGAAGGCAGGCCTTGTGCAAAGTCCGTCACGGGGTGTTTATATGATTACGCCGGCAGGTAGACAGGTCATCAATGAAAATCCTCCTCAAATCGATAACCTTTATCTCCAGCGCTTTGAGTCGTTTCGAAAGTTTATTTCTCCAAACAATAATGAAGAAAACACCCATTCGATACCTGTGGCAAAGGTATCCAGTAAAACACCACAGGATATTTTGGACGAAGCCTTTCAGCAGATCAACACCACCTTGGCAGACGATCTCTTAAGCGAGATAATGAAGCAGCCCCCCGTATTCTTTGAACATCTGGTAGTCAAACTGTTGACGCAAATGGGATACGGCGGCTCGGTGGATAATGCCGGTACGGTTATCGGACAAAGCGGTGATGAAGGTATTGACGGAATCATCCGAGAAGACAAGCTTGGCTTCAACCTGATTTATATTCAGGCAAAGCGTTGGGATTGTGATAAAGCCGTTGGCAGACCTGAGATTCAGAAATTCGTTGGTGCGCTGGCTGGGCAAGGCGCGTCCAAAGGACTATTTATTACGACTGCTAAATTCACGAAAGAAGCACGCCAATATGCAGAGAAGCAACACACTACAAAGGTTGTGCTTGTTGATGGTACCACGCTGGCAAAGTTGATGATTGAATATGGTTTAGGTGTGTCTACGGAGACTACATACGAAATTAAAAGAATTGATAGCGACTTTTTTGCGGAGGATCTTGATTGATTTTCTTCGCTAACTTCCGGTAAATGATGGAGGCAATTGAGATGGTAACAGGTGCAATTAAATTATAGTACGTTTTAATACTCCTAAAAATGTTTAAGATGTTTTTATCCGTTGACTTCCGATAATACAAGATTATCAGAAGCGCCGCTAAAGTTAGGAGGGTGCATGTGAAATCCAACTTTGAATTCCTTGATAAATACTGGCCCGCGTTGGCTCAAATCGGTGCGGCAGCGGAGAGTTATGTGTATTCTGATCCCAACGCTTGCCTGTATAAGCTGGGTATGTTTGGTGAGCGGCTGATTCTTGAGATTTTTGCTTTTGAGCATATCAAGGAGCCGACCATCGACAACACCCATGCCAATCGGATTCGTCTGCTGAAGCGTGAAGGACTTATCCCAAAGAAAATCGACGATATTCTGTATGCGCTTCGCAAGACGCGAAACGATGCAGTCCATGCGGGTGCAGACTCTGTGGAGGATGCAAAAACGCTGCTCTCTATGACCTATAACCTTGCGGTTTGGTTCATGGAAGTATATGGCGACTGGGGATATATTGCCCCTGCATTTGTCATGCCTGAAAATGTGGTGCAGCCGGACTATGAGTCCATCATTAAAGAGCAGGAGGAAAAGATTGCTGCACTCTCCAAGCAGGTCGAGGCAGTATCCACCGCAGCATCTACCAAGACCTCCAAGGAACGTGTAGAGAAAGGCGAAACCGCATCTGAGAGCATGGAACTTTCCGAGGCAGAGACTCGCTATCTGATTGATGAACAGCTTCGCAAGTTTGGTTGGGAGGCTGATACCAATACTCTGCGCTATTCTAAGGGAGCCCGGCCTCAGAAAGGCAGAAATCTTGCCATTGCTGAGTGGCCTACTGACTCCGCTGTAGGTAAGAATGGTTACGCAGATTACGCCCTGTTTGTTGGTTTAAAGCTCGTGGGCATCGTGGAAGCTAAAAAAGCGGCTATTGACATTCCCTCCGTCATTGACCATCAATGCAAGGAGTATGCTAAGGGAATCAAAGGTGAACACCAGGAGTACATCATCAACCAGTGGGGAGCTTATAAAGTTCCTTTTGTCTTTGCGACCAATGGCCGAAAGTATCTCAAGCAGATTGAAACCAAATCCGGCATCTGGTATATGGATTTGCGCAGCGGGGCCAATGCACCCAAAGCCCTGCAAGGCTGGATCAGTCCCCAGGGATTGATGGAGCAGCTCGAAAAGGATATTGCTGCCGCAAATACCGCACTCCAAAATACACCTTTCGATCTGCTCCGTGACCCGGATGGACTGAATCTGCGTAAGTATCAGATTAATGCTATTGAGGCGGCAGAACAGGCCGTCATCGATGGCAAGCAAACTGTCTTGCTGTCCATGGCTACCGGCACCGGCAAGACCCGTACCATCCTTGGCATGATCTATCGCTTTATTAAGAGCGACCGATTCAAGCGAGTTCTGTTCTTGGTTGACCGTACTGCTCTTGGTGAGCAGGCTGAAGATGTTTTCAAGGAAGTAAAAATCGAAGAATTGATGACCTTGGATTCCATCTATAACATCAAAGGCCTGGATGAAAAGGAAATCGACAGAGAAACAAAAATACATATCGCAACGGTTCAGAGCCTTGTTAAGCGTATCCTCTATCCCGAGGGAGATACCATGCCCTCCGTTACAGACTACGATCTAATCGTGGTTGACGAAGCACACCGTGGATATATTCTGGATAAGGAAATGAGCGAAACCGAGATGCTCTACCGTAACCAGGATGACTACATCAGCAAATACCGTACCGTTATTGAGTACTTTGACGCCGTGAAAATTGCGTTGACTGCAACACCGGCGCTGCACACCACCGAGATATTCGGAAAACCCGTTTTTAACTATTCCTACCGTGAGGCTGTCATTGACGGCTATCTGGTAGATCACGATGCTCCTCATAATATTCGTACCAAGCTTCGTGTGGAGGGTATCAAGTACGAAAAGGGCGAGCAGCTTGCCATCTACGATCCTGTCACCGGCGAAGTCCTCAACAGTGCTGAACTGGAAGATGACATGAAGTTTGAAATTGACACCTTCAATCGCCAAGTTATCACGGAGAACTTCAACCGCACCGTTCTGAATGAAATTGCTTGGGATCTCAATCCAGATGGCCAAGGCAAAACGCTGATTTATGCTGTTGATGACAACCACGCTGACCTTATTGTGAAGATTTTGAAGGAAATCTATGCTGAAGGTGGTGTGGATAACGATACCGTCATGAAGATCACCGGCAGCGTTGCAGGAGGCAATAAGAAGAAAATCTCTGAGGCTATCAAAAGATTTAAAAACGAGTCGTTGCCTAAAATCGTGGTTACGGTTGACCTTCTGACCACTGGTATTGATGTGCCGGAGATTACCACTTTAGTATTCATGCGCCGGATCAAGTCCCGTATCTTGTTCGAGCAGATGTTGGGTCGTGCTACCAGACTGTGCCCCTCCATCGGTAAGACACACTTTGAGATTTATGACCCTGTGGGCGTTTATGAGTCCTTGCAGGATGTCAGCAACATGAAGCCGGTTGTCACCAATCCTTCCACCAGTTTTGAAGATCTGATGAAGGGGCTGGAAGTGGCAACGACCGACGAGCAACTTGCCTATCAGATTAATCTGATCGTTGCCAAGTTGCAGCGCAAGCGCCGCAATATCAGCGAAAAGGCGCTGGAACAATTTGCGAATCTTACTGGTAGCAAGGATTTGGGCGCTTTTGCGGAACACCTCAATAGCAGTACAATCAAGGAGGCCGCCGCCGAACTGCTGGGACACCGTGAGGCATTCTCAGTGCTGGACAAGGACAGGCCCCATAGCAAATCTCCACGCATTATTGATAATCACCCCGATGTGGTGATTGACCATACCCGTGGTTATGGCGAAGGGCAAAAGCCGGAGGACTATTTGGAGGCATTTAAGGACTTTATCAATAATAACATGAATACTATCGCGGCTCTGCGCATGGTTTGTACCAGACCATCAGAACTTACCAGGGAAGCGCTTAAAAGCCTGAAATTGGAACTTGACCGTCATGACTTTACGGAAAAACAGCTAAATTCCGCATGGAATGAAATGACCAACCAGGACATCGTAGCTGACATTATCGCATTCATCCGCCAACAGGCTCTCGGCTCAGCCCTTGTGGGGCATGAGCAGAGAGTAAAGCACGCATTTGCAAAGTTGAGAATGAACCATGAATTCAACAAGACACAGTTAGACTGGCTCAAGCGCATCGAGAAGGTTTTGTTGGAAGAGAGTGTCCTTGATGAGCAAATTTTTGAAGTTGGCGCATTTAAGAATGCAGGTGGCTTTACAATTATTGACCGCCGTTTTGGTGGGAAGCTTCGTGAGATCATGACGGAGCTCAATGAGTATCTCTATGACGATGGAGGAAGCGTAGCGTGAACAATCAGGAAATTGTAGCAAAACTATGGAATCTTTGCAACGTATTGCGGGATGACGGCATTACTTATCATCAATATGTCACGGAGCTGACCTATATCCTGTTTCTGAAGATGTGCAAGGAAACCGGTACTGAAGGGGCTATCCCGGAACAGTACCGTTGGGACAAGCTCCTTGCCAAACAGGGCGTTGAACTGAAGAAATTTTACAAAGAACTGCTGGAGCATTTGGGCGAGAGTTGTACTGGCCGTGTCCGGGAAATCTATCAGGGCGCCCAGAGCAACATCGACGAGCCTAAGAATCTGGAGAAGATCATCCAGACCATCGACCAGTTTGACTGGTACACCGCCAAGGAGGAAGGCCTGGGCAATCTGTATGAAGGCCTCTTGGAGAAGAACGCAAATGAGAAGAAATCCGGTGCCGGGCAGTATTTCACGCCCCGTGTTCTGATCAATATCATGACGCAGCTTGTCGCTCCCCAGCCCGGTGAGCGGTGCAATGACCCTGCCTGTGGGACTTTTGGCTTCATGATTGCCGCTGACCGCTATGTCAAAGACCATACCGATAATTTGTTTGAGCTGCCTGTGGATCAGCAGGAGTTCCAGCGCACCCAGGCTTTCTCTGGCTGTGAGCTGGTGCATGATACTCACCGCTTAGCTTTGATGAACGCCATGCTGCACGATATTGGCGGCCCCATTTATCTTGGCGATACCTTGTCCAATTTTGGCAAAGGGATGAAGGGGTATGATGTTGTCCTGACCAATCCGCCTTTTGGAACAAAAAAAGGCGGTGAGCGGGCTACCCGTGATGACTTCACATTCCCCACCAGCAATAAGCAGTTGAATTTCCTGCAGCATATTTACCGCAGCTTGAATAAGACGGGCAAGGCTCGCGCAGCGGTTGTTCTACCGGACAATGTTCTTTTTGCCGATGGTGACGGTGAGCGTATCCGCCGTGACTTGATGGAGAAATGCAATCTGCATACCATTCTACGCCTACCCACCGGTATCTTCTATGCCCAGGGCGTTAAAACCAATGTGTTGTTCTTCACCCGTGGCTATGAGGACAAGGGCAATACCCGCGAAATCTGGTTCTATGACCTGCGTTCTGATATGCCCTCCTTCGGCAAGACCAATCCCCTGAAGGAAAGCCATTTTGACGAGTTCGTTGAATGCTATAAAGATGGTGACCTGTCCGCTCGTACCGAAACCTACAGCGAGGACAATCCCAACGGCAGATGGCGCAAGTTCACCTACGAGGAGATCCTGGCCCGTGACAAGACCAGTCTGGATATCACCTGGATGAAATCTGACAACGGAGTCGAGGACTATACTCTCTCTGAATTGCTGGAACAGATTAAGGAAAAGTCCGCCAACATCGCCAAGGCCGTGGCCGCTCTGGAAGAACTGATTGGCGAGGTAGATGAATAATGGATACGAAAGCATTACGGCAAAAAATTCTCGACCTCGCTATCCGAGGCAAGTTAGTGCCACAAGACCCGAATGACGAACCTGCTTCCGTGTTATTGGAACGTATTCGCCAGCAGAAGCAGCAGATGGTCAAGGAGGGCAAGCTCAAACCCAAAGATATTAAGAACGATTCCGTTATCTTTGTCGGTGAGGATAATTTACATTATGAGAAGTTCACTGACGGCAGCGTGAAATGCATTGAGGATGAGATTCCGTTTGACCTGCCCGAAGGTTGGGCGTGGGCGAGATTAGGGAACCTAAGTGCAGCCATTCAGTATGGATTGAGTAATTCAGCAGAACCACAAGGTACGTATAGACTTTTGCGAATTACAGATATTCAAGACGGAAAAGTTGATTGGAATGCCGTTCCGTTTACAACAGTAAATGATCCTGAAGCTTATTTACTTAAAACTGGTGACATTGTTTTTGCACGCACAGGAGCCACTGTTGGCAAGTCCTTCTTGATTGCTGAAACACCATATCCTTCAGTTTATGCATCATATTTAATCCGAATCCGCCTATTGGGAAGTCTATTTCCTGAGTATGTATACCAGTTTTTTGACAGTGCTTGTTATTGGACGCAGATTACAGACAAATCTGTTGGTGTCGGTCAAGCGAATTGTAATGGCACATCGTTAAAAGAGTTATTCATCCCTCTTCCGCCAATAAGCGAGCAACTTAGAATTGTTCCAACAGCCCAGGCTTTGTTAGCGTATGTAGCCAAAATTGATGCCGAGAAAAAATCTTTACTTTCCATAATAACAGCCGCCAAATCCAAAATCCTCGATCTCGCCATTCGTGGCAAGCTTGTACCACAAGACCCGAATGACGAGCCTGCTTCCGTCCTGCTGGAACGAATCAGGGTAGAGAAAGAAGAACTCATCAAGCAGGGCAAAATCAAGCGAGACAAGAAGGAATCCGTCATCTTCCGTGGTGAGGATAACTCTTATTATCTCAGAACTGGAGAATTAGTGGAGTCGCTGGAGGATTGGGATTTCGAAGAACTCCCCGATAGTTGGAGTGTGTGTTGCCTGGGGGAGTTATGCGACTACGGTAACTGTACCAATATTGATACCGCTGATATTGCTGATTCTGCGTGGATATTGGATCTTGAAGATATCGAAAAAGATTCCGGTGTCGTTCTACAAAAAGTACGCCAAGGTGAACGCAATGCAGGAAGCACAAAGCACCGTTTCCATAAAGGTCAGGTGTTGTACAGCAAGCTTCGTCCTTATCTGAACAAGGTGGTCTTGGCGGATGAGGATGGATATTGCACCTCTGAGATTTTGCCATTAGAGTTTGAGCGGAATATACTTCCGCAGTATGCACGCTACTTTTTGATGTCCCCCGCATTTTTGAGATATGCCAATAAGTGTTCATATGGCGTGAAGATGCCGCGCCTCGGAACAACAGATGGCAAGAAAGCAATTATTTCTGTTCCTCCGGTTAAGGAGCAGAAGCGGATCATCATGGCAATTGAACTGGCCTTTGCCCAGCTTGCTTCCATCGCAGAAAACTTAGCCTAACCAACAGCCGCCCTCGAAAGAAGGCGGCTGTTTCCTTTACCATGTGACGATTTTATCCACCAGCGCCCGCTGTTCGCTGGCAGTTCTGCGGAGGTAAATGCGAGTAGTCTCAATGCTCTCGTGCCCCATCAGGTCTGCTAATAGAGCAATGTCGTTATACTTCTCCAAGAAGTTCTTTGCGTATCGATGGCGGAATGAATGCGGGTACACTACCTTTTTATCCAATCCATACTTTTCGGCATAGTTTTTAAGCTGCTGGGAAATACCGCGTGTAGTAATACGCTCTCCATAACGGTTTAGAAACAAAAAGCCGGAGGAATGTTGCGTTTCCTCCAGCCATTCAAGAGTTTCCGTCCTCAACTTTTTAGGTATGTATAGCCTGCGTAGCTTTCCACCCTTAGTATATAGGTCAAAATAGCCGAGTTCCACATGCTCGATTTTGATTTGAATAAGTTCGCTCACACGCGCTCCGGTCGCAGCCAGATACCAGACCACGAAGTACCATTCCATGTTGCCGTCCTTCTTGAGCTGCTTTTTCAGAAAGTTATAATCGGCGTTGCTGATCACATTCTCCAGAAAATTCTTCTGCTGCACTTTCACAGCTCTCAGCCGCAAGCGGTCTCTGTGCAGAAAATCCAGATACTTGTTCATCGCTTGGATACGCAAGTTGACGGTTTTGGGCTTGAAAAATTCCATCAGATACCCTTTGTAGGCCAGCAGGTTTTCCTTGTTGACCTCATCGTAGTGGGCATGGTAAAAGTCGACTGTCCAGAGATAAGAATGGATGGTGTTCTCTGAAAGATTGCTCTTTCTCAGGTGCTGCTCAAATGTTTCGGTTGTCCTCATAAAAAAGGTACCTCCCAATAATATTTTTGCGAAATTATCGCGCCAATATTATAAGGGAAATATGTGACTATCTCTTATTATGAGAAGGTTGGTTCTGACGTCATTTGTATTGACGCAGAAATACCGTTTGAGATTCCTGATACTTGGGAATGGATGCGATTGGAGAGTTGTTGCATCAAAGAAATTCGTCGGGGGAAATCTCCTAAATATATCGACGAAAGTGGAACCCTCGTCTTTGCCCAAAAATGCAATACAAAATACAGCGGTATTGATGTGGGGTTAGCATTGTTTCTGGATGAAAGTATATTGGGGCGATATCCAGATGATGAATATATGCAGGATGGCGATGTGGTCATAAACTCTACTGGTACAGGCACATTAGGTCGCGTCGGTATCTATCACATGACCGACAATCACCGCGGTCTACCTATAGTACCTGATTCCCATGTGACTGTTATCCGTGCTGCCCATAGCATTCAATCGATTTATGTGTATGCTTGCATGAAAGCCAACCAAAGTGAGCTTGAAAAGGAAGGTGAAGGCTCTACTAATCAGAAAGAACTCAAGCCGCTTACGCTGAAAGAAATGCTTATCCCGATACCGCCATGCTCTGAGCAAGAACGGATTGTTGCTACAATAACTGCTGCATTCTCAACTATATCTGCAGTAGAAAAGAGCCTCAACTGAGGCTCTTTTCTACTTTCTCGATCAGATTGAAAACCTTTTTCAGTTTTGTGCAGATTGCTTTCTGTTCTGCCATTGGTGGTACGGGGTATAGCCAACTCTCGATATTGTCCTTGCTTATAGAAGGAGAATTATCTCCCTTCATATATTGATTTAGGCCGCTAACCACATAACTCGATATCATCAGGAAAAACATGAATTGGGGTAACAGTATACCGTTGGAGCTGCAAACATAGAAACCAGTTGATGCAATACAGTGACTATGCACTTCCTCTACGAGTGCAATATTTTCAAGATACGGTCTAACCAATGAGAACAAAACGCTTCCGGTTTTTACTGCACGGCTCGCGCGACTTGGAGCCTCAGGCACTGGGAGATGCTTTGCGGTCTTGATTCGATGGAGACGATTATCGATGGCATCAATATCAATGTAATCAAAGAACTCACCTTGTGGTTTCGTACTCTCCATGCCCAAAAAGCAGGAACGCCCTCTACACCACATCCATCCATCAGGCAATTCAAAAGGTATTTCATCGCTGATGTTTTCGACTTTGTCACCTATCTTCTCATAATAAGAGTTATCCTCACCACGGAAGATGACGGATTCCTTCTTATACCGATTGAGCTTGCCCTGCTTGATGAGTTTTTCTTTCTCTGCACGGATGCGTTCAAGCAGGACAGAAGCAGGCTCGTCAGCAGGGTCTTGTGGCACAAGCTGGCCACGAATGGCGAGGTTAAGTATTTTTGCCTTTGATTGATTAATGATATCGACAAGACTTCCCTTCTCGGCATTGATAGTATCAATAGAAGTTATTAGTTGCTCTAATCGCTGTGCTATTCGCATCTGCTCACCAATCGGAGGGATGGGAAAGAATACCGAACGCACGGTATCAGACTTCAGATTTTTGACTGTTGAACCTGCTGCCAATAAGCTTAAAGTCGCATACATAAAACCAGAACTCAGCGCGTAGTAGAGATAATCCTGATTAAACACAGTATCAATATTACCAATTACAAGCCAACCGTCGTGGATACAACCATCAGTCTTTAGGATATAAGGACGACCAAAACTCATTGAATTGGTCAATAGAAAATCGCCACTGTGTACATGCCGAGTTTTTGATAGCCCTGCTGGCTTAATTTTTTCCTTGGTATGCAAAATGTACTTGCCATCTTTTTCGGCATCGCCAATCTTTATCCAGTTAATTCCGTCTGCATCATGAGTTAAGTAATCCTCAATTGGACGGGGAGAGCCGCCTCTTGCAATTGTACTCACATTACCGAGCCGTTCCCACGCCCACCCATCCGGCAGGTCAAATGGGATCTCATCCTCGATACATTTCACGCTGCCATCAGCGAACTTCTCATAATGTAAATTATCCTCACCGACAAAGATAACGGAATCGTTCTTAATATCTTTGGGTTTGAGCTTGCCCTCCTTGACCATCTGCTGCTTCTGCTGGCGAATACGTTCCAATAACACGGAAGCAGGTTCGTCATTCGGGTCTTGTGGCACTAACTTGCCTCGGATAGCGAGGTCGAGAATTTTTTGCCGTAATGCTTTCGTATCCATTATTCATCTACCTCGCCAATCAGTTCTTCCAGAGCGGCCACGGCCTTGGCGATGTTGGCGGACTTTTCCTTAATCTGTTCCAGCAATTCAGAGAGAGTATAGTCCTCGACTCCGTTGTCAGATTTCATCCAGGTGATATCCAGACTGGTCTTGTCACGGGCCAGGATCTCCTCGTAGGTGAACTTGCGCCATCTGCCGTTGGGATTGTCCTCGCTGTAGGTTTCGGTACGAGCGGACAGGTCACCATCTTTATAGCATTCAACGAACTCGTCAAAATGGCTTTCCTTCAGGGGATTGGTCTTGCCGAAGGAGGGCATATCAGAACGCAGGTCATAGAACCAGATTTCGCGGGTATTGCCCTTGTCCTCATAGCCACGGGTGAAGAACAACACATTGGTTTTAACGCCCTGGGCATAGAAGATACCGGTGGGTAGGCGTAGAATGGTATGCAGATTGCATTTCTCCATCAAGTCACGGCGGATACGCTCACCGTCACCATCGGCAAAAAGAACATTGTCCGGTAGAACAACCGCTGCGCGAGCCTTGCCCGTCTTATTCAAGCTGCGGTAAATATGCTGCAGGAAATTCAACTGCTTATTGCTGGTGGGGAATGTGAAGTCATCACGGGTAGCCCGCTCACCGCCTTTTTTTGTTCCAAAAGGCGGATTGGTCAGGACAACATCATACCCCTTC
>CEAH01009121.1_pt1 | contig 13994 bp, 16 predicted proteins | sample 557571 | NCBI WGS metagenome assembly CEAH01 (sample SAMEA3182092, study PRJEB8094) | gut metagenome | biome: human; feature: gut; material: Stool; isolation source: human stools | place: Canada | collected 2013-11-25
CTTCTGGATTGTCCGTGCGGATGGCTGATTCGTACTTTGAAAGAATATTGTCAACGGTATGACGGCTGACATGAAGTTCACGAGAGATACGCCGTTTGCTATAACCGCATACTCTATACATGTGTATTATTGATTGTCTTTCTACCATAGTCTTCATTTTACCTTTGCATTTGGATTATACAAAGGTCATTATACTTATCCTATGGTGGCGCAATTTTCAACTGGAATATTGGCGCACTTTTCAATTAGTATCTACATGTAAGGAAGAATTAAAAGCAAGACGGAATAACGAAGTTCCTCATTTACTCTTTCTTTCTAATTTATTGATCAGTAAGGGCGTAACTGTATTACTTGATGCACTTAAAATATTAAAAGAGAAAGAATATACTTTTGTTTGTCAGTTTGTTGGTGGAGAAACATCAGAGATGGGTGCAGTACAGTTTTCAGAAGAAGTGGATAAACGGAATTTGAATGATAGGATTGCTTATGTCGGTCGAAAAGTAGGAGAGGAAAAGGAGGCTTTTTTTAGACAGTCAGATGTCTTTGTTTTTCCAACCTATTATTATAATGAATGTTTCCCTTTGGTCATTTTGGAAGCCATGGAATATAAACTGCCGGTCATTTCCACCAATGAAGGCGGCATCCCCGATATGGTGAAAGATGGAGAAAATGGCTTGATTTGTGAAAAGCAGAATCCGGTTTCGTTGGCTGATTGTATTGCGAAGTTGTTGGATGATGAGGAATTAAGAGTTAAAATGGGAAGTGCCGGTCATGAGAAATTCTGTCGGGAGTTTACTTTGGATAAATTTGAAAATAGAATGAGAGACATACTAAATCAAAATCTGTTTTCATCCTGACATTAGTAAATAAGAGGAGGAACTATCAATTCTTATATTACTTTCTTGTTTGAAAGAATAAGAATCCGTATATTTGCTATCGAAGAATGATGTATGGATATGAAAACGACTTCCGAATATATGGCATTATTGCGTAAGTACATGGTTGAGAATGCTCATAAGTATGGCATTATGCGCATGGGAATCTTCGGTTCGGTTGCACGTGGCGAGCAAACCGAAGATAGTGATGTGGATGTATGTGTGGAATTGCAAACTCCCAGTATGTTTTGTCTGGTCCATATAAAGGACGAGCTTCAGCATTTGTTTGGTTGTGCCGTTGATATTGTCAGATTGCGTGAAGATATGGACAAGTTGCTGAAACAAAATATAATGGAGGAAGGAATATATGCATAAGAAGGATATGGTTGATGCCATGTTGGGCAAAATAGAACAGGCTATTATTCGTATATTAAATAATTCCCAGTCTATTGATTCGTACCATTATTACTTGATTACTCCGGCTGGTATGGAACGGTTGGAAAGTACTTGTATGCTTTTAATGGCTGTTGGTGAAGGCATTAAAGGTGTAGATAAAATGACAAATAAAAATCTTCTTGTTCATTATCCGGAAATAGATTGGAAGGGTGTCATGGGAATGAGGGATATTATTGCCCATCATTATTTTGATTTAGATGCAGCGGTTGTCTTTGAGGTGGTAAAAAATAACCTTCCTTCCATGTTGACAATCATCAAAAAGATGAGGACAGAGCTCCCGCTTCATGAAATTTAGAATCTTGTTATATGTAGACTTCATAGCCTAACTTGGCGATGTGTAAACAACCAGTAGCGCATCCACAATCTCACTCCAGCATTCTTTGTCCAGCATAAAATAAGGAATGCTTTCCGCTTCGCCTTCCATCCGTACAAACAAATGTCGCATGGTGTCTGTCGGGGCATATTCGTAAAATTCCAGTTCCTCCACCCGGTATCCTTTCGCACGGACCCGGGCAATAACTTCTTGCCGCTCCTTGTCGGACAGGTTTCTGCCTATCTCGTAAAGGGAGTGTAAAGCATTGCTGTATCCGGTGTGGATGCGGTCATGAATAGATGGAAAATCTTTTAATCGGCTCATGGCGTTCGCTGTTGGGCCACAAAAATAATATAATATTTTAGAACTGCCATATTCATGTTATTGAAGTTGACAAATTTGTTCCTGGTGGAAAATCGCCAGGGGTTGGCCGTTTTGCCGGAAGGCAAACTCCTGATCAATACCATCAACGCCCATTCCTACAACACCGCCCAAAAAGACAGGTTCTTTGCCGAAGCTTTGCAGCGGGGGGATGTGTTGATCCCTGACGGGGCAAGCATCGTGAAGGCGTGTCGTTGGCTGAATGCCAAATCCAAACCTGCGGGGCGCATTGCCGGCTGGGATTTGTTCGAATTTGAAATGAACAAGCTGAATCGGAAGGGAGGAAAATGTTTTTTCATGGGCAGCAGCGAAAAGGTGCTGGCATTGATCAAACGGCGTGCAGCGGTGGATTTCCCTCACATCGAAGTGGAAACCTATTCGCCACCCTATAAGCCGGAGTTCTCGGAAGAGGATAACCGGGCGATAGTCGAAGCTATCAACAAGGCAAATCCAGATTTGCTCTGGATAGGGATGACTGCCCCCAAACAGGAGAAATGGGCGTACACGCATTGGAATGAATTAAAAATCCATTGCCATTGCGGAACGATAGGTGCCGTTTTCGATTTTTATGCTGGAACGGTAAAGCGTGCTCCCGCCTGGTGGCAGAGGCATTCTTTGGAATGGTGTTACCGGTTGTTGAAAGAACCCCGCCGGATGTGGAAACGTTACATTATCGGCAATCTGTTGTTCATGTGGAATATATGTAAGGAGTAGCTTGATGAAAAGAATCTTATTGCTCGTTTTTTGGTGTAGTGTTTCCTTATGGGCTGATGCCCAGGCATTGCTGGGAACTACCGGACTGCTTCATGCTCCCACGGCTGATATGCAGCGTGATAAAACTTTTCTGTTTGGTGGAAACTATTTGAATACTCATCCGTTATCCACCCATTTTCGTAGCAGTGAAGTGGGGTATACCTTCAATTATTACATTAATATTACTATTTTCCCTTGGCTGGAGGTGTCGTATATCTGTACATTGGTACATGCGGATCATGGCTCTACTTATTTCCCGGAACAGTCTTGGGGAAAATTCACGAATCAGGACCGGGCTTTCAGTGCGCGTCTGCGCCTTTGGAAAGAAGGGTGGTGGAAGGAGTGGACACCGCAAATAGTCCTTGGTCTGGACGATCCCACCTCTCATGCCGATCATGGCGGTGGTGAACTGGTGTCCGGTAATACAAGCGGTTCCAATAATTATGCAACACGTTATTATCTGGCTGTAACCAAACATTTGGATGTTCAGAATATAGGTGAATGGGGTATTCATGCCGCATTTGTATATGGTAATGCCAAAGGTATAGAGCATTATAAACGTCCTTCATTCGGCACAAACTTCCGTTTTCAGTTACTCGGTGACCAGCCTTTGATTAAAGTTGTAAATAATCTTAACCTGATGGCCGAATATGACGCCCGCACAGTGAACATCGGGGCGCACTACCAGCTTTGGAAAGACCACATCAATCTGATTGCCGAATTGAACAACGGGAAATACTTCTCTGGTGGCATTTACTTCAAAATCCATCTGAAATGATAAAAAAGATTATCCGATTAGGATCTCCGGAATAGATTTTACTCTACAACATTTTGAACATCGGGTGTAAGGGAGATATTGTTGCAAGATTTATCGAGTCGTATTTCATAGGCGTTAATTAATGAGAAACATTTTGGATATTATCATTATAAATTCTATATTCGCATAGAATTTATAACCGATATAATTATGGAAACTACAGTATTCAACCCCATACAGAGGCATTTGTTGGAAATGTTTTCTTACGATAAATCTCAGGAAGGTCTGGAAGAATTGAAAGAGGTGCTCTTTCAATATTATTCCAAACGGATGAATACAAAGTTGGATGAACTTTGGGATAAGGGAATTCTTGACCAGAAAAAGCTGGATGAAATAGCTGAAATGGATATCCATTCATTAAAATAACGTCAATGGCTAAGTTGGTTCTTGATACGAATTGTCTTATTCAAAGCATTCCTCAAAGGAGTCGTTACCATGTCTTGTGGCAATCCTTTGTGGACGGAAAGAACAAGCTCTGTGTATCCAATGAAATATTGGAGGAATATATAGAAATTCTGCAAAGACTTACCGACAATGAAACGGCGGAATATGTGGTGAAAACCATATTGAACAGTCCGTTTGTTGAATTGATAACTCCATTCTATCACTTTAATCTGATTACAGTCGATCCTGATGACAATAAGTTTGTGGATTGTGCCATTTCGGCCAATGCGCACTACATTGTTACTAACGACCATCATTATGATGTGCTGAAAGATATAGATTTTCCCAAAGTGAATGTTGTAAATATTCAGCAATTCTGTATTTATCTGTCACAAGAAAAATAATTTTTGAGTAAAAAGGAGGATTTATAGTTGGAAATAAAATAACTATAACTCCATGCATCCTGGGTGTAAAAAACCGCCATAGAGGCAGTCTCCATACAGAGGCGCTCTATGGCGGTTTCCCGTTTCCCCACGTTTACCGGGGAAAATACCCGTTTCCGGGAAGCCGGGAGGTTACTCTTCCATTTTGAGCTTGCCCAGTTCTTTCAGGATGTGCTCCATGGCTTCTTTGTAAACCTCCGGTTTCTCCTTTTCCATCCATTTCATCAGTTTGAAGTAAGAATTTGGAGTCACAATCTTTCCGTCTCGAATTTTGGTGGCGGTGGACCGGCCTATCGCACCTTTGTCGTTCAAGTTGTTGGGGTTTAAATCGCTTCTTCGCACGGCATTACTGATGCAAGTGCTGATGATCTCAAATTTTTTTCATGTTACTAAAAATTAAATTATTAAATAATAATTTGTAAATAGCATAATCATAGCTACTTACAAAATGTCTCGGCAAAGATAGGAAATATTTATTAACAATTGCCTGTTTTTGTGAGCAACGCCCTATTTATATTTTGCGTTCCTTTGCGTTATATTTATACTAACACACAAAAGAAATGGATTATACAGAGCAGTTTATCCGGCTGAATTGCAGCTTGATGTCGGATTACAAAATGATGAAGCTGAATGCCGACATGAAATGCATGGGGCTGGGTTTGTATCTTGAAACGATATTGTTTCTGCGAAAACAGCAGGAATACAAACATGATTTTAACGAACTGGATTTGCTGGCCGATCAGTGGGGAGCTACCGTGGAAAATCTGCAACATCTTATTAAGGACTTCGATTTGTTTCTCATTACAGAGGACGGGTATTTCCGATGTCTGTATCTGGACGAGGTGATGGGATATCAGAGCAAACTTTCCGAGCAACGTGCCGCTGCCGGCAGTAAGGGAGGGAGAAGCAGTAAGAAAAGTACGGTGAAAGCATCTGCAAAAGCAACTGCGTCTACAATAGGAAGGGGCAGAATCAACGAAGGGAAAAACGGTGATACGTCCTGCATGGATCGTAACGAGGAAATCTACCTGAAAAGCGATGATACATCTTGCATGGATAATAACGGGGAAGCCTACCTGAAAAATGGTGGTGTACCTTGCATGGATCGTAACAAGGAAGCCTACCTGAAAAGCGATGATACACCTTGCGTGGATTGTAACGGGGAAGTCTACCTGAAAAACGGTGATACGTCCTGCATGGATCGTAACGAGGAAATCTACACGAAAAGTAATGATACGTCCTGCATGAATAATAACAAGGAAATCTACCTGAAAAGCGATGATACACCTTGCGTGGATAATAACGGGGAAGTCTACCTGAAAAATGGTGGTGTACCTTGCATGGATCGTAACGAGGAAATCTACACGAAAAGTAATGATGCGCCCTGCGTGTATGATAACGGGGAAGCCTACCTGAAAAGCAGTGGTGCACCCAGTATGGATAGCAAGGAGAGAATTTATATGGAAAGCAGCAATGTAGATAGTAACAAGACTGTCTGCATGGAGAGCAGCAAGCCAATCCATTCGGATTATAATAAGGAAATCTACAAGGAAAACAGCACGGAAAGCAACGTGAAAAGTAGTGCGGAAAGTATGAAAAATACGACTGCAAAAAATACAAATGAAAATTCAGTCAAAAATGTGATTCAAAGTATTGATAATGAGTGTTATGGAAAGAACTTGCAAGCAAGCTTTAAGCAAAGCTTTATAAGAGAAGAAAAGAATAGAGGAGAGAAGAAAAACAACAATAACAAAGAAAAAGAAATAATTGCTGTTGCTGCTGTTGATAAACTTCCCCGATTTTCCGAATTGTCCGAAACGATACCCCGATGGGAACAATGCATCAATGAAGCTTTCATTACTCAGAGTTGGCTGGAGGCTGTGGGGATGATGTCAGGTTTGAAAGAACTCTTTTTGAACAATCTTTCTTTTATTCGTGATCTGTTCAAGAAACATGTCGTGGCACAAGGAAACACAGGAGGAATCACTTCCGTGTCCGAAGCCGAAGCTTATTTTGCCAACTACATCCGCCGGGAAAGGCCCACCCGTCTTTTTCTGGAAGAAAAGCTGAAAGAAAGGAGCCGGATGCAGAATGAATCGACTTCGCTCTCGCCCTACGAAACGTACAATCCGCTGACCGGCGAACGTTCGTATTGCGGAGTTCCTCTTCCTGCCGATGCACCCCCGCGCCCCAACGGACGTGCCACCTGGGATAACCTGAAACAGAGCTGGATATGACGCGCGAAGAACATGCAGATTATGTGCGGTGGCTGAAAAGCCTGCCGCGCAGAAAGGACCATTTCCGTATGCCTTGTCCCGAATGTTCCGCAACGCGAAGCAATCCCAAAGATCCTTCGTTCAGTGTGCATATCACCCGTGAAGGGGGATGGGCGAAATGCTTTCATTGTGATTTCGCCATAGCGTGGAACGAGGACGAGATGTGGAAAAGAGAACAGAAACAACAAGACCGGGAACGGCAGAAACAGCAGAAGGATGCACCGCAGCACCGCAACACGTCGCAGCACCACGATACAGCACCGCAGCACCGCAACACGTCGCAGCACCACGATGCAGCATCGCAGCACCGTAACACGTCGCAGCACCACGATACAGCATCGCAGCACCATAACACGTCGCAACGCAAGCCGCACATCCCCCTGCAACCGCCTGTACATTACGTATGCCCGGTAATTAATAAAAACAAACAAATTATGAATGGAGAAATGATGGAATACATGGTCGACAGACGAGGTATTCCGATGGACGTCCTGACAAGGATGAAGATAGAGGAACGCTTGGAATTCCTGCCGCAGACCGGCAAGGAAGAAGCCTGCATCTGCTTCCCTTACCTGGAGGACGGAGTAATGAAAAACATGAAATTCCGGGATGCCGCAAAGCATTTCAAGATGGTGAAAGGAGCCGAGCTGATTCCTTGGAACATAGACGCCATAAAAGGAAAGGAAAAGTGCTACATCACCGAAGGCGAGATAGATGCCCTCAGCCTGATAGCCGCAGGACTGGAAGAGGTGGTGTCCGTACCCAACGGAGCCGGAGGCGCGAACCTTCAGTGGCTGGACCGCTTCGTGGAGTCGCACTTCGATGACAAGACGGAAATCATCCTGGCCATGGATACCGACAAGCGCGGAGTGGAGTTGCGCGATGAACTGGTGCGCCGCCTGGGCGTGGACCGCTGCAAGGTGGTGGCCTGGGGGGAAGGCTGCAAGGATGCCAACGAGTATCTGTTGAAGTACGATCTTCCGAGGCTCCGCCAGCAGGTGGAGCAGGCGGCGGAAATCCCGTTGGAAGGAGTCTTCTGCCCCATGGACGAATGGGATACGCTGATGGATATTTATTACAACGGAATGCCGGAGGGAGCCGATACGGGACTGGAGAATCTGGACCGGCTGATCAAGTTCGAGCGTGGTTTTGTGCTCACGGTCACAGGCGTTCCCGGTAGCGGAAAAAGCGAGTTTGTGGACGAAATTGCCATGCGCCTGCTCCTGCGCCACGATTGGAAGGTGGGCTATTTCAGCCCGGAGAATACCCCGCTGGCCTATCACTACCGCAAGCTGATACGCCGCGTGGTGGGCAAGCGTTTCGAACACAAGGGGATGCCGTTGCCGGAAGCCGGACAGGCCATCCGTTACCTGGCACAGAGTGTCTTTTCCATTATGCCGAAAGAGGACTTCTCGGTAGAGAGTGTGCTCCGCATTGCCGCCCAACTGGTGAGCCGGAAAGGAGTGAAGGTGCTGGTGGTGGACCCCTTCAACCGCTTCGAGCATCAGATTCCCGACTGGGAAACGGAAACGCAGTACATCAGCCGCATCTTCGACGAGTTCTCCAATTTTGCCGTGAAGCACAAGGTGTTGCTCATTCTGGTGGCGCACCCCACCAAGTTGCGCCGCGAACCGGGAAGCAAACGCTGGCCTGTGCCCACGCTGTATGATATCAACGGCTCGGCGGCCTTTTTCAACAAGACGGATTATGGAATGGTGGTAGACCGTAACGATGAGCTGGGGCAGGTGCTGGTGCGTGTGGCCAAGGTACGTTTCGACCATCTGGGCGGACCGGGAGATGCTTTTTTCGCCTTCAGCACTTACAACGGACGCTACACGCCTACCGAGGAGAGGACCTTGGATCATAATCCGCCCGAACCGAAGTGGGAGCATACCAATTTCCTGACAGAGAAGCTGAAGCCCGAACAGCAGGGCCTGGGGTTTAATGAGGGGGAATGAAGTAGTTGAATGTTGCTGTTCCTGAATAACTTGGGGATAGGAGAAGGGAGATGTCAAAACAAAAAGGACAACCCCGAAAAGTTACAGATAGTAATTATAACACGTAAAAGGATCGTATCAAGCTCTGTATGGAGTAATGATACGACCCTTTCTTTAGTCTTTTAGGATGCTCAAATTTCAGATTGTAAGTTCATGTTTTCAAAAACTGAGTTTTGACACTCGCCTTTTAGGTCTTGTAGTTACAGTCTGTAACTTCTCGGAGTAGTTATTTTATTTTGACATACCCCCTTTAAAAGTTGCTTACAAGTAGATCATGTTGCCGGCAGGCTTTACTGATTACTGGTCATTCTTCAGTGATCACTGATCATTCCTCATTAATCACTAGCCATTAAAATCCTCTCCACCGTTCCCGTTTTATCTCCTCGCACTGCCGTCGCTGCCATGCGGGCATTATTTTCTCCAGCTCTTTCAGTTTCCATCCCTTCATAAAGCGTATCTCGTCCTTTTCCTGCTCCGTGCACAGGCTGATGCGCAGCAGTTCGGGGTAGAGCACCTGTATATGGAAAATCTTGGCTCTCCACAGCAGCATGGACATCTGCCAGGGGGTGAGGGCTTGGATGCGGTTCAGGGTGAGCAGCATTTCCAGATAATGACGGTAGAAGGCTTTGTCCACGGTCATGAGTTGGTTTATCAGATAGTTCATTTTTATTATTGTTAAATGAAACGATTAGTTGAATGAAGGGTCAGGAAATCAAAGCGGAGGAAAGGGACGCTATCTTTGGAGAAAGCCCCCTTGGATACGTTATCTTTGGAGAAACCTCTTTGAAAACAAACGGTTCTCATTGGAAACCCTATCTTTGGAGAAATCATCCTTGGATACGTTATCTTTGGAGAAACCTCTTTGAAAACAAACGGTTCTCATTGGAAACCCTATCTTTGGAGAAATCATCCCTTAAAAGCGGTATTCCTTCACAGCATCAAAACAAGGGCACGGCTTCACGGAATTCAAGTCATGATGCCCCACTATCAACGCTTTGGGGAACAGGAGGCGCAGCTCGCGCAACAGTGCCAGCATACTTCCTTTCTGCATCAGAGTACGCGTATCGGCAGGTGTGCAGTCCGCCGAGAGTCCTCCTTCATAGCAGATGCCGATAGAATGCCGGTTATGGTTCTTGCAATGCGCTCCCACCTTTTCCAGAGGTCGTCCGCGGTGAATCTCTCCGTCACGGGTGATATAGAAATGATATCCTATGTCCGTGAAGCCCCGGTGGCGGATGTGGTCCCGGCGGCAAGTCTCAAAATCCAGCCTCCGCCCCTCAGGGGTGGCGGAGCAGTGGATAATAATCAGGGTGATGGTTCTCATGATCATCAGATACAGGCGTTCAGGCCGAGTGCGCCGGCAACGGCGGTGGCTACGGTGATAATTACTTTCAGAATCAGTGTCCAGGTGTTTTTCTTTGTTCTTGAACTCATTGGAATTTTGTTTTAGAGGTTGATAATAAGTGAATTGTAATGGAAGCCAAGGGCTGAATGTACCCCAATGAAAACGGCTTGTCACAGGGGCACATTCAGCCTTTTAGCGTCGTGCCTTTAGCGTTGTGCCTTGCTTCCGTCATACAGGAGTTCCGTCAGGCCTGTCCTCCGTTTTCCGGCTCCTTCGCCTCTCCGGTAAGATCCACACTGGTCTTTCCGGCTTTCAGCGCCTTCACCACCAGTCGGGCCGCTTTGCGCGTGGCCACCAGATTGAACACAGCTTCCTCCTGCAAGTTCTGGAAACGTGTTCCGGCACTCCAGTTCACATTCAGCTTTCTGACGTGGATGGCAGGATTGTAGTCGGCAGCGCTTTCCGCACCTATACTGTTGATGCTGATGGAGAAATCCCCCAAGTCGCCCAGCTGTATCTTCTGTCCTCCCAGAAGCTGTTCCCTCATGCAGTCCACCGCCATGGTGAGGATAGCCACGATGTCCGCACGCTTGTACACACAGCCGTGGCTGGCAATGTGCTCGGCAAAGCGGTTGATGTCCATCACTTCCGAATACTGTGCACTGGCGTAAGCCTTCTTGGCGGCATCCGCGTCCATCGGATTGCTACGCATAACGATACTGTAATTTACCATAGTCTGTTAAAATTAAAAGTTGATAATTGAGAATTAAGAAACACTGTTGCCGGGGAATGAAGCCAGTCTGCCGTCAGTCACTGTCCATTAACCGTCAGCCACTGGTTTCCGACTGCTGAAAGAACCCTATCTTTCACGTGTAAGATCCTATATCTTACAGCTGTAAGATTATAGATCTTTCGCCTTCATCGTCCCGACATTACAAAGATACGATGTGCGGATTCCGGAAAGTTGATTCCGGTGGGTTGTAGTTGATAACAGTTGATTCTAGTTGATTATTGTTGGAAAAACATTCTTTCTTCTCGTCCGTTTTTCGTACTTTTATGGAAGTAAATAAAAAGTATGGAATGTATGGAGAATTTTGAGATACGCACGTATGGCCGCACCGAACTGGCCCTGTGTTATTTCCCGGATTTGAATCCGCAGGTGGCTTACCGTAAGTTGCAGTATTGGATTGACTATTATCCTCACCTCAGGGAGAAACTGGAGAAGATGGGCAGTGGCTTGAGCTGCCGTACCTATATGCCGGCTCAGGTACAGCTGATTGTGGGGGCGATAGGGGAGCCTTGAAAGGGGATTGTGATGGAGTGCGGCCAGATAAAAAGAATGGCTTCCCCGATTGCGTAATCGATATGGCAAGTGAACGACCGGCTCCTGTTGACAGTCGCATTGAAAGATTGGCAAGGTTGATATATGTGAATGAAAATGACACGAATGACGCCAATCAGAGATATAGACCCAATTTGCGCCATTCGTGTCATTCACATTCTGGATAAAGAACGGAATAGAACCTCTATTCCCGTATTTCTCCCTTATGCACCAGCATTTTCACCAGTGTCCGTTTGGAACTGTGCGTGTCCGAAACCCATAGCACAGAGTCGTTTTGCGCATAGATGCGGGCAGGCTGGGAAAAAGCATATCCTTTTACAGTTTTTATTTTCTTGCTCCATTCGTTGGACTGGCGTTCGTATATGTTGATGGCATCATTGTCACCGGTAGCATACCAGCGGTCGCCGCACAACGCCAGTGTCTTGGGCTTGAAGCCGGGCGACAGGGAAAGGTCGTCCAGATCGATGGAAGCGTTGTTTGCCATATCATCGTTGACCAGTGCCGGATCGAGCACCCGTATTTTCTTCCCTTCATAATCCGTGAGCAGCAGATGCCCTTCCGCATCGGGCTGCATGGAATGGCTGGCAAAGCCGTTGTTGCCCGGACTGCCGTTGCCGGATGCCCGGCGGTAGCGGTTCACCTTCTGGTAATTTTCCGGGGTGGCATCCTCCTCTTTGTAAATGCTGACCATTCCGTTCTTGTCGCGTGCGAAAATCAGCCCGTCCTTTACCGTCATGGCCTGTGCCTGGAATACGGGGCCGCTCCATTGCCCGTTGCCTATGCAGGTGAGGTAGGACAGTTCCGGCAACCGGAATACATGGATGCGCGACTGGCGTTCGGCCACATACAGCCGGTTGCCCGACGGCACGATGGCTTCTATCTGACTTCCGAAACTCTTCTCCCCGCCGTCGTGCTGCCAGCTCTGCAAGGTTCCCAGCCGTTCACCTTTCTTTATACTGAACAGCAACAGGCTGCTGCCTGCCTTTCCGATGTTTGCGATGAAAAGGGTATCCCCCAGATGAGCGACGGTATAAGGGGTGAAATCCTCGGCCGTTTCCATGCCCAGGGTTTCCGCATCAATCAGCTGCGCCGCCTCATACGAGTAATACCAGTAACTGTTATAATCCCCGTTTCCTTCTCCTTCCCCGTTTCCTCCGCCGGGAGCGGAGGGGTAGTCGCAGATTTCATCCAGGGTGACTTTGCTGCATTGTGCCGTCAGGACTCCGGACAGCACAATCAGGATATAAGCGTATATTTTCATGTTGTTCTTACTATATTATATAGGTATACATTTATTTCAGCTCACTCATGGGGATGGCGTAAACGCATGTCCCGTTTTTCACGCGGTCGGTGATGAACAGCGTGTGGCGGCGGATGCAGAATTTCTCAGGTGCTTGCAGGGTGATGCCGCCGATGGTGGTATGGTCCTTCATGATCTCTCCCGTCCGGGGATTGACCTCACAGAACTTTTCTGTGCCGTTGGAACTTACAAACAGCCTTCCTTCGTAGAAATCCAAGTCGTAGGGTACATTTTTATAAGCCAGTTGCCCGGTGCGTTTGGGTGAAACTCCTTCCCGTATCCCGTCAGGGGCGAACAGGTCTATGCGTTTGGCGGGATGGGTGGAGTAGAGCAGGCCGGTCTGTTCGTCCACCGCCATGCCGTAAGTGCCGTTTGTCTCGCCCAGATGTTCGGAACGTACATAAATCCGCGGAGTCACTCCGGACTGTATAGCCTGCTCTTCTACAAAGTTGACGTAGCGTTTGTCGTGTATCATGACCAGCCCTTTGTAGAGCAGCACATCGAAGGCATGTACGGTCTGCGTGGGCCCTGTTCCCCAGCTTCCATTGCCTATGCAGGTAAGGAACTGATGGCTCTTCGCATCAAAAATCTCGGTACGGCTTCCTTCGTGGGTGACATAAATCTTGTCGTTGGCACGGGTGATACCGTTCGGGCGGCCGCCGAATTTCCCGGTAGCTTCTCCGTGCTTCCATTCCTTGATGCTTCCCAAGTGCTTCTTGCCGCCGCCGGCAAGGCCGAACACCTCTACGCTGTACTGGTTGTCCGCATCGTTCACGGCATACAGGGTATCTCCGTACACATATACATCCTTGGGGCGGAAGGTGGTTCCCGTAGCGCCGGGCAAGTCGGTATAATCCAGCTTGAACGCCACCGGCTCCCCGTCGTTTCCTCCCCGGTCGGTCTCTCCGCGCAGGGGAGACAGGCCACCGTCCAGCGCATCGAGTTCCGGGTCTTCGATAATGTGTTTCGAAGCCACGTATATATCATCAAAATAACGGTTCCTGCTCCAGCGGGTGTGCAGGAAGCGGCGGGAATAGACGGGCAGCTCCTTGTCCAGCGACAGCGCCACATATACGTTGTTGCACAGGGTGATCCATCCCGGACCCGTCTGTTCGTAGGTCATGTTTCCCGCATGGCCGTAGCCCACACAGTGGGCAAACTCGTGGAATATGGTTTCGGTGATGCTTTTGTCATCGGCATAGTGTTCCAGATAACACACTTCATGCATGCCGAAGGTGGTTCCTCCGCCCAGTCCCATCACGCCGGTGGTATAGCCGAAGGTCAGTCCGCGGTGGTTGAGCACGTTGGCCAG